>Ga0315279_10000567_pt1 | contig 71898 bp, 55 predicted proteins | sample YL17G06_20_MG_FD_203694 | JGI IMG/M metagenome (GOLD analysis project Ga0315279, IMG submission 203694) | Sediment microbial communities from Yellowstone Lake, YNP, Wyoming, USA - YL17G06_20 | ecosystem: Environmental > Aquatic > Freshwater > Lake > Sediment | place: USA: Wyoming | collected...
AGGCTGCAAGACATGCTCCTCGGCTGGCGCTTGCACGCGCCGCCGCCCGGACCTTCGCGGAATCATACCAACTCCGGTGATCAATCATGAGGATCCGAGATACCAAGATGCGTATAAGGTTCAGGCCTCGGCGCCGCACTCCAGAGCGCTTCGCGCATCAGTATGGGAGGTGGGTTCGGCTGCGGTCAATTACGGATGACGCTCTGATACAGTTTTGCCAGATTGACGTCTAATAATGAGAAAGGTAAGTATAAGATGAGGAAGTCATGACATCGCCAAACCGGCTGGTGCCCTTAATTCTGGCATGCTGTGCGGTTGTGACAGCAAGTTCTTACACGGCTCGATCTGCTGCCCCTCCCATGCAAAGCAGCGGGCAGGCCCAGCCTCCCGCTTCATCGCAAACCATCCATGTACAGGTTCGGCTGGTGCCGGTGGATGTGATCGTCACCGACGCCAAAGATCGGCCCGTGACGGACCTGAAGCAGGAAGACTTCCAGATCTTCGAGAACGGGCAGTTGCAGGAGATCCGGCACTTCGTCGTCCAGGCGCTCACTGCAGCCCCACCGGAACCCGCCCAGCGACAGCAGCCGGTCCAGACTGCCGAGTTTGCGCCGCAGACCGCGCGCACCTTCCTGATCGTGATGGGGCGCGGCCGGTATGCCGTCTTCAAGACTCTCGAATCCCTGATGCAGTTCGTGCGCAAGGACGTTCTGCCTCAGGATCGCGTTGCGTTCCTCGCCTTCAACCGCGCCACTGATTTCACCACCGATCACGAGCGCATCGCGCGCGTGATCGAGCGCTTCAAGCAGGAACACGAGTGGGTCGAGGCCTTGGAAGCGCAGCGCATGAGCGGTCTGCGCGCCATCTTCGGGAACAAGGATTGGGCCAAGGAGACTCAGAAACACGTCGACAAGATCTTCCAAGACGCCGGCAGCCTGGCATCGCGCCAGCTATCTCCCACCCAGATGGCCGACAAGAAGAAGATGGACAAGGATGCGGCCCAGACTGCGGGAACGCTTTTGGTCAATGAGGGTATCGATCAGCTGGCTGCGGCGGGAGACACGGGGGCGGCTCTCAGGCGAAGTATGATGCAGTTCGACACGCTGGCGGCGGCTGCGATCACCAACCTGCCGTTTTCGGAGTATGCATCCTCATTCGCGGCGACGATGCAGTCCACCCAGAACATTTACACCAGCATCGACTACATGCGCTTCATGGAAGGCGAGAAACACCTGCTCTTTTTCACTCCCAGCGGGCTCGATCTGCCGAGAGTCGACTACGATGAGCACCTCGCGGCATATGCAAACGATGCCCGCGTGGCGATCGACACGTTTCAGACCGACGGCTGTTGTCCGCCGCCGGAATGGCTTTCAACTCTGCGGGACATTTCAAAGCTCACGGGCGGCCGTGCCTCAATTCTGGACTATGTGAGCAAAGGGCTGGCGCGAGTCAACGAAACCACGCGCGTCGAATATCTGCTGGCATACTATCCGAAAAATGAAAATTGGGACGGGAAGTACCGGCGCATCGATATAAAGGTCAACCGGCCCGGGGTGAAGGTATCCTTCAGGCACGGGTACTACGCACGCGAAAGGGCGCCGGTTTTCAACCTGGCCGAGATGCTATCGTACAGGCGCATCACGTCTGCCGGCGCCTACACGTCCGACCTCAAAGACGTTCCGTTTAATGCCCGTGCGTGGATAGATGATTTTGTCCCAATGCAGATCCGGGTCGACGTAAACATCAAGCCGGAGAACATCGGACTGGCGTTGGTCAACGGACGGCACGCAGGCGACCTGCGCGTCACCATCTACTACGCGGACGGCAGTGGCAGGTACCTCGGTGAAATATGGAAGAACGTAAACCTCAACCTGAGCGAGCCAACTTACCAGTGGTACCTGCAGTCCGGGATTCCGTTTTCCATCATGGTTCCGTTCAAGACTAAGAAGCAGATGATCAAAGTCGTCATTTACGATCCGCAGAGCGACAGGATAGGAAGTCAGGTGATCAAAATGAAATAGGGTTTGGCAGGGGGTTAAGGAGCCTGTTCCGAAAATAGAGACAACAGGCAACAAATGTCGGCATCGGAATCGGGGTCGCTATCGCTATCGAAGTTGTTGGTCTGCAAAAGCCGATTGCGACCACGATTGCGATCCCGATGCCGATTCCGACGCTTTTTCATGCGCTTGGGTTCGCGAATCGCGCATGAGATACTGTTCCGAAAATAGAGACAACAGGCAACAAATGTCGGCATCGGAATCGGGGTCGCTATCGCTATCGAAGTTGTTGGTCTGCAAAAGCCGATTGCGACCACGATTGCGATCCCGATGCCGATTCCGACGCTTTTCATGCGCTTGGGTTCGCGAATCGCGCATGAGATACTGTCACGTCATTCCTTAGCGGCGTTCTTGCCCGCGATGCGACCCTGGACGGTGCATCGGGCCAGACCATGCTGGCTGAATCCACCGGCGGACTCGCCGCCGCAGTAGAGGCCCGGAATAACTTGGCCATTGAGGTCCACCACCTCGCACCTGGCGTTTATCCTGAGGCCGGAGCGCGTATCGTGGACGACAGGTGTGGCCCAAGCTGCGTAGAACGGGGCTGTCTGGATCTTGTACTTCGGGGCAGGCTTGCCAAAGTCTGGGTCGTTCCCTGCGTCCACGTATGAGTTGTACTTAGTCACCGTGTCTCGCAGAGTGCTGGCAGGCATCGGCTTTTTCTGATACTTGTTCACGATCTTGCCGGCCAATTCCGCGATCGTGTTTGCGCTGAAAAAGAAGCCCGCGTCGATATCTACATTAGGAGGCGCCGGATTCCATTTCTCCCGGCTCACTGCGTCGGCATCAAAGATGGCCCAGATCGGCCCGCCTCCGTTTGACCCATCTCCAACTCCAGCCAGGGCGGCATTGAGGAAGTTTGCCGGGGAATATTTGACGTTAGCAGCATTGAGGTAACTTCCTGGAGAATATGGATGGATGGAATTGTAGTTATTGGCTGTAAACTGGGATTGCGTCTCATCATAGAATCTCAGACCCACCTGGTTCACGAGGATCACGTCCTGGTAATCCCTGACGGTGAGGCCCACAGCGCGGGCGCGAGAGAAGTATTTGCTGCCAGGCTGCCAGGTCAGGTTGGTGTAACTATATTGACACCCGACCCTGCCCGCTTTTGTAATGTTTGAACCGAATTCACCCGTCTGGTTATACGCGCCCCAGAGCGACGCTCCGATGGCCATGGCGGCAAGCTCTCCGCTGGCGTCTTGGAAAGAATAGGGCTCGCCGGCCACACCACAGTACTCCTCGGTCAGCCTCGGATCGAACATTCTGCGAAAGTTCACGTTGCCGGTAGAGCCGCCTGTGGCGATGATGACGCCCTTCTTTGCCTGGATGTTCAGTTTGGCGCCTTTGTTATCTACGGCGATTCCAAGGACCCTGCCCGATGTGGGGTTCTCCCGGATAATGCTTGTCATCTTGTGCTCTAGCAGGATTTGCACGCCCAATTTCCTTGCCGCTGCTTCCAGCGGCCGGATGAGACCGATCCCTGAAGAGGTATTCGCTTGAGCCGCGGGGTCCACCGCTGCGCCAGTATTGACCTGGGGCCATGCCATAGCGGCGGCATGCATTTCTCGAGGAGCAGAGTTCCCGACCGAGATCCCTCCCCGTGTGTCTGGGGCTCTGTCGACAAATATGACCCCGTGGGCAACCAGCCATTCAAATGTCGCAGCACTGTTGTCGGCAAAGGCACGGATAATCTCCCGGTCGTTGTATCTGTAATCGGGGAATCCGTTGGGTTCTACGACAGACCAGTCTGTCAGGTCCGCGAACAGGAGGTCCGGCGAATCCACTATGCTGTACTTTTTCTGTGCGGTCGTCCCGCCCCCAAGAGGCACATTTCCCCCGCTTACTATGGCATGTCCGCCGACGTCGTTGTTGGCTTCGACCACGATCACCGATGCTCCGTTTTGGATCGCCTCGATGGCCGCAGGGAGCCCCGCGGCTCCTGCCCCAATAACGACGACATCTGCCGCTCTGTCCCACTTCTTTGGAATGGCTGCTGCCATGGCGGATGGAGGTGTGAGCGAGCCGAGCACTCCCCTCGTTGCTACCCCGGCGCCAACGATGACCGCACCTTTCAACATCTCACGACGGCTGACTTGTTTCTTTCCTCGTGACATTGCAGTTGCTCCTCTTTGATTATTTGCGTTGACTGACGCGCCATTATAATCGGAATTGTCTCGACTTTCTTTTTCTACCCTTTGCCCGCGCGAGCTGTCGCCAATCTCATGCGCTTTCCGCGACAATTCCAGCTGATCGCCGCCCTGGATTGGTGCTATTCTGCTCCCGCCAACACCAAGCAAATCACTACGGGGGATGAACATGCGACCAAGACTACTTTCAGTAATCCTGGCAGCGAGCGTCGCCGGCGCCTTGTCGGTGGCGGCTCAACAGCCGCGCGCGCTCACCGCTGCAGACTACGCGCACGCCGAGAAATTCCTCGGGGCCAACGTTACGACGCTCGTCGTCGGCGGCAGCGTCGCTCCTAACTGGCTTCCGGACGAGCGCTTCTGGTATCGCAGCACCACCGCGGCCGGATCCGAGTTCATTCTTGTCGATCCGGCAAAGCGGACGCGCGCGCCGGCATTCGACCACGCCAAGCTCGCAGCCGTGCTGTCTGCGGCCGCGGGTGCCACGTACGATCCACACCAGCTCCCCTTCCAGTCGATCGAGATCTCGGCGGACGGGAAGACTGTTTCGTTCAACGTCGGAGAGCGTCGCTGGTCATGTGATGTCCAAGGCGCCAAGTGTGCCGCGGCCGGTGAGGCCACCGGCGCGCGTGGAGCCGGCGCTGGCGGACGGGGCGGCGGTCGCGGTGGCCGGGGCGGCGGCAATGCCGTGACGTCCCCGGACGGCAAGGTCGCCACCTACATCCGCGACTGGAACCTCTGGATTCGTGATGTGGCGACGAGCCAGGAGAGGCAGATCACGACCGACGGCGTCAAGTACTTCGGCTATGCCACCGACAATGCCGGATGGTCGAGCAGCGACCGCGCGATCGTTCTCTGGTCTCCCGATTCGAAGAAGATCGCGACCTACCAGCAGGATGAGCGCGACGTCGGCGAGATGTACCTGGTCACCACGCCCGTCAACCCCGTGGGGCACCCGACACTCCGGATCTCGAAGTTCCCGCTCCCAGGCGACAAGGTGATGGCAATGCTGCATCGCGTGATCATCGAGATCGACACCGGACGCGTCATCCGGTTCCAGATGCCGCCCGACTATCACCGCGCCACGCTCGGCGACAACTTCAGCCTGCGCGACCTCGAATGGAGCCCGGACGCAACCAAGCTTGCGTTCGTCTCAACTTCGCGTGAACACAAGCAGGCGGTGCTGCGGGTTGCCGACGCCGCAACCGGCGCGGTGCGCACCGTTATGGATGAAACGGTGAAGACCCAATACGAATCACGGGTCGGCTGCCAGGTGCTCTGGGCCACGAACGAATTTCTCTGGTACTCCGAGCGCGACAACTGGGGACAACTCTATCTCTATGACCTGAACACCGGGAAGCTCAAGAACCAGATCACCACCGGCGAAGGCCCCGTGATGCAGATGGTGCGGCTCGATGAAAAGAGCCGAACCATCTGGTTTGTGGCACAAGGCCGCGAGAAGGGAGAGGACCCGTATTTCCGACACCTCTATCGCATCGGCATGGACGGGAAGAACTACGCGTCGCTCACGCCCGACGTGGGTGACCATGCGGTGCAGCTCTCGTCTTCCGGCCGCTGGCTGATCGACACGTATTCGCAGCCAGACGTTCCGCCGGTCGTCGCGCTACGCGACGGAGACGGGAAGCTGGTCATGCCGCTCGAGAAGGCGGACATTTCGAAGCTGCTTGCCACGGGGTGGAAGCCGCCGATTCCGATCAAGATGACGGCGCACGACGGCAAGACCGACATCTATGGCCTGATGTTCCGGCCGACGAACTTCGATCCCACGAAGAAGTATCCGATCATCAACAACGTCTATCCGGGTCCGCAGACCGGCAGCACCGGGAACCGATCGTTCAACGCCGCACGCGGCGATCGGCAGGCCCTCGCCGAGTTGGGCTTCATCGTCGTGACGATCGATGGCATGGGCACACCGGGCCGCTCGAAGGCGTTCCAGGACGCTTATTACGGCGCCATGGGGCGTGACAACACGATCCCGGACCAAGTGGCAGGGATGAAGGAACTTGCGCAGAAGTATCCCTGGATCGACATCGACCGCGTCGGCATCTGGGGCCACTCCGGGGGCGGATTCGCCACGACCACTGCCATGTTCCGCTTTCCGGACTTCTTCAAGGTTGGGATCGCCGAGTCAGGCAATCACGACCAGCGCATCAATGAGGACGACTGGGGCGAGCGCTATCAGGGCTTGCTGGTGCGCAACGCGGACGGCACGGATAACTACGACACCGAGGCGAACCAGAATTTCGCGAAGAACCTCAAGGGACATCTGCTGCTTGCCCACGGAACCATGGACACGAACGTGCCGCCGTACCAGACGCTCCTGATCGCGGATGCGCTGATCAAGGCGAACAAGGACTTCGATCTGCTGCTGATTCCGAACGCGAACCACGGCTACGGCAGCGCGTTGTCGTACATGATGCGCCGCCGTTGGGATTATTTCGTGAAGTGGCTTCTCGGCGTCGACCCGCCGAAGGAGTACCAGATGCAGCAGCCAACCGGCGGCCGCGGGGGAACGCCGCCCGGTTCACCAGCTCTCCGTTGAGGTGGCGTCGTTCGCAAAGGATGGCGACTACGAGTGGAGTTGCTTCGCGGCGCAGCAGGCGGCTGAAAAGGCGCTGAGGGCCCTGTATTACTCGCTCCACGGGGATCCATGGGGACATTCCATTCTGGCAATGTTCCGCGGATTGCCGCCCGAGGCAATGGGAGCGCTGCAGACGGATCTCATCGATGCAGCCAAGGCCTTGGACAAGCATTACATTCAGACGCGATATCCGAACGGCTTTGACGCTGGGGCTCCTGCGGACTATTACACGGAGCGGGATGCCCGGGAGTCGATGGCGCATGCAAAATCCATTCTGGAATTCTGCCGGACCAAGATTCGTTGACCGGGACGAGATCTTCCTCGTCGCCCGCGAGGCTGCTCGCCGAATTGCCGCCAAGCATCAAGGCGTGAAGCGAGTTCTTCTTTTTGGATCGTTTGCCCGTGGAGATTATGGGATCCGCAGCGACCTGGATCTTCTCGTCATCGTGAGCAACTCAGACAAGCCGGTTCATGAGCGCCTTACAGATTTTCTTGAAGATGCCCCCGACTATCCGACCGACATGCTCGTTTATACGGAGCATGAGTTGCAGTGCCGGTTAGCGGAGGAGAACGGCTTTCTGTGCCGGGCGATGCGCGAAGCCATTCAGCTCTATCCGTAGAAGAAAATGGTGCCAGGCTACGCTGCCCCATGCAGGGGACAGGTGGCCTGGCACCATTTTCAGATACACATCAGACAGGGCGCAACTAGCTTTTCCCTCCCACTTTCTCTGCACTCTTTCCCGCAGGATCTCGCGATCATTGACCGTTCGCACCCAGATTGGGGGTGGCTGGCCACCACCATGTCGGGTGTATGCCCATCAGGCTTTGTGGATCCCGAATTGAGAGACAAGGTTGAGAAAGAGTTCATCAAGCGCAAGGAGTTCATGCTCGTCGACTCCGCTGAGAAGGCGGATCTAGTGTTCTTGATTGAGGGAACATACCTGTCCGTTTATTCGGTCGGGTCCATTAATACGATTATCATTGGTCTTACAGAAAGCGGAAGCAAAGTGTTGCAGGCCGCCATGGCGATCGTCGTGCCATCAGACGTCTACAGGCGAAGCGGTTGCTCCTCCTGCGAAAGCGGTGGATGTTCGATCGGGCAGCGAAACCATCCATGTGGACGTAACGCTCGTTACCGTGCCGGCGATCGTGAGTGATCCGGACGGTAAGTATATTCCGGACTTTGCGATTTTGTGAACTCTCCCGATGACATCAACGTCCAATTAGATGTACATCGCATTCTCGTATTCTCATCTTCATCGAGAGCATGCCAGACCGGAAATTCAGGAATCGGCGTATGAGTCAATCTCTGGGTCGATCTTGTCGTCCGCACGCGTACTCGCCAATCGCGCCCCCAGGCCAGCCGTTGGACGGCGGCAATGAAAGGACTGGAAGCGCGACGACCGTGGGGCGTAGACTGAGCGCCATGGATCCCGAACATCCTGAGGACACCGGCGGTCCGGCCCGGCGAGGTGTCCTCACCGGCGGCCTGACCCGGTCGTTGGCTGCAAGCCTCATCGTTGTTTTGGTTGGCGGCACGGTGCTGTCGGGCCGCGGCGCACCGGCGCACGCTCCATCCCAGGGCGCACAGGCGGACCGCAATGCGCAATACTGGCTCGACAAGCTGGGGGAGTGGCGGAGCGCAGTCGCGCGGCATGACCCTGGAACGTTGGATGAAGCAGCCACGACGATCAGCCGCTGGTCGTCGAGCGACTTGAGGGGCGTGGTCGACCGGGTAAAAGAGCTGGCACGATGGGTCGTCGAGTCGCGCTCGCGTGCCACGGGATCGCTGGAACAGCACTGGCTGGGTCTTACGGACGACGAGGTGCAATACGGCAACGCGAACCGCGTGCTCAAGCGGGGCGCGCTGTTGCAGACGGACATCGCCCTGCTGGCGCCAGGCACGGGGCCATCGGTGCCGAATTATGGAGCGGCGGTGGTACTGGTTGTTGACGGTCGCGCGGTCGGCCAAGAGGGAGGGGCGCACTGGGAACTCGCGCGCCTGCTGCTCGACTCGATTTATCCGCGTCCATCGAAAGATGAAATGGTGCGGCAGTGGTATATCGCCACGACCGCCTACATGCAGAGTTTGCATCAGTGGGGACAGGCACAAACCAATCTCAGACGAGCGATGGCGCTTTTCCCGTCGGATGCGGGCCTTCTGCTTCTCAATGGCGTGTTGCACGAAGTGTTCGCCGCGCCTCAATCTCAGAACGCCCTGCCGCCGCCAGGAGTCCGATTTGGCATCGGCTCCGAGAAATCGGAGCTCCGGCAGGCCCAGCAGTTCTTGCAGCAAGCCGTGAAGGCGGACCCCAGCCTTCCAGAAGCCCATCTGCGGCTTGGGCGCGTGACTGGCCTCCTCGGCGACCACGACGAAGCCATTGCCGAGCTGAAGAAGGCGGCTGCGGCTCTGACGGATCCGCAGCTCCAGTACTACGCCGCGCTGTTCCTCGGCCACGAGCAAGAAGCGCTGGGACGCAGCGAGGCGGCTCGCGAGCAGTTTGTGCGCGCCGCGAGGCTGTATCCGACTGCGCAGTCGCCATTGTTCGCGTTAAGCCACCTGGCAAGCCGTGATGGAGATCCCGCCGGCGTGCTGCCCGCCATAAGACAGGTCCTCACGTTGCCGATCACGGATCCACAGCGCGAAGATCCCTGGTGGGCTTACAACATCGCGCACGTTCGCAACGCGGATGTGCTTATGGCCGAGATGCGGAAAGTGTTCGGAGAACTTCCACGATGAGGCGTGAGTGGTCAGCTCTGCTTGTGGTTTTCGTGGCGGCCGGGGCGATGTCTACGGTCGCGCAGATTCCCACCTTTTCCGTCAAAAGAGAGGAGGTGCGGATCGATGTGCTGGTGACCGACCACGGCAAGCCGGTGCCCGGACTCACGTCGACCGATTTTGAAGTGCTCGACAACGGCGTACCGCAGCAAATCGAGTTCGCGGGCTCGGAGGCGATTTCCATCGATGCGATCCTGACGCTCGACATGAGCGCGAGCGTGGCCGGCGAACTGCTGGACCACCTGAGAAGCGCGGGGCACGTGCTTCTCGACGGGTTGAGGAAGGACGACCGCGCGGCGCTCGTGACCTTCAGCCACGTCGTGGCGCTCGGTTCGACGCTCACGAGCGACCTCGGGCGTGTGAAGGCCGCGCTCGATTCTGTGCAACCGTTTGGCGACACCTCGCTGATCGATGCCAGCTATGCCGGGTTGATCGTGGGAAAGACGGACTTCGGCTGCCCGCTGGTCATCGTGTTCAGTGACGGCCTCGACACTTCGAGCTGGTTGACAGGCGACGCGGTGCTCGACACGGCCAAACGGAGTGACGCAGTTGTCTACGCCGTGTCGGCCGGCCGGCTGCCGAACATGACGTTTCTTCGTGATCTCACCGGACTCACAGGTGGCTCCCTCTTCGAGGTCGAATCGACGAACAATCTCAGTGCGGTTTTTCTCAGCATCCTCGAAGAATTCCGCCAGCGGTATCTGGTGACCTATGAGCCCCGCGGCGTTTCGAAGGGAGGATGGCACCGGCTCGAAGTACGCGTCAAGGGCCGTAAGGTGACGGTCAAGGCACGTCCCGGCTATCTCATCGGCTCCTAGGCGGGCTACCAGATGATCACGCGGACGTCCGGGAGCCTCACCATCTTGTCTCCTTCACGGCAGCCGAAGGCCTGGTAGAACTCGGGCATATCAAGGGCGCAAATACTTTCTCGGCCGTCAATGGACTTGGGCTAGAATACGCCGCGGAGGTCATGCACAACAGTGGGCCTGCGTGCGCTGCGGTTGCTGGTGTCACTCGCGGGCGTGGCAGTGGTCACGTTTGCCGCACACAGTGTGATTTCTGTCAACGCCACGACGGTGGGATTTGCGTACTTGCTGCTGGTGTTGATCGTTGCCAGTACCTGGGGGTTCGCTGATGCCTTAGTTGCCTCAATCGCAGCGACACTTGCCTTCAACTTCTTTTTCATGCCGCCAATTGCCACGTTCACGATTGCCGATCCACAGAATTGGGCCGCTTTGTTCAGCTTTCTTACCACTGCGCTGATCGCGAGCCGCCTGTCGACGGAGGTGAAACGGCGGGCGCTCGACGCAATAGAGAGGCAGCAGGATGTCGAGCGCCTGTACACGTTCAGCCGCGCCATCCTCCTGATCGACAGCTTTGAGCCGTTCGCGACCCAACTCGTGCGGAAGCTGGCGGAGATCTTCCGGTTGAGTGCAGCCGTACTTTACGAGCGGCGCACAGGGGAATTCTATCGCGCCGGTCCGTCCGACTTGGCTGGTTTGGATGATCAGATTCGCGACGTTGCGTCCCACGGCACGTGCTTTTCCGACAGCCGTTCGAGGGCGATCGTAACCGCCGTCCGACTCGGGTCGGAGCCGATCGCCAGTCTGGCGCTGCAGGGCGCGAGCATGCCGGATTCGGTGCTGCAGGGAATTGCGAATCTCGTCGCCATCGGTTTGGAGCGGGCACGAGCACAGGATCTTGCGCACCAGATCGAAGCCGCGCGCCAAAGCGAGCAGTTGCGAACAACCCTGATCGACGCCATGGCGCACGAGTTCAAGACCCCGCTTACCTCCATCAAGGCTGCCACCACGTCACTTTTGGCCAACCCAGACCAACCTTTGGAAAACCGGACCGAGCTGCTCAAAGTCGCCGACGAGGAAGCAGAGCACTTGAGAAAACTCATCGACGACACGGTCGAAATGGCCCGCCTGAATACCACGCACATCGACATCAAGCCGGAACTCTCAGATGTCGCCGAAACTGTGGGTGAGGTGGTTGCTTCGATGAAGACCGTGCTAGAGGGGCGCCCGCTCGAGATCCTCGCGGACGAAAAACTCCTCCCGATCGCCTTCGATCGGCGTCTGATCAAGCTTGCCATCAAGCAACTGATCGACAACGCGTTGAAGTACTCACCTGCCGGCACACCGCTCACGATCCGGGTACGAGAAGGCGATGACGCGGTCGCCCTGGAGATTACGGACCACGGTCCGGGTATCCCGGCACAGGAGCAGACCCGGATCTTTGAACGGTTCTACAGAAGCGCTTCAGTGCAGCGTCAAGTACCGGGTTCCGGCCTCGGCCTGAACATTGCTGATAGCATTGCGCGAGCGCATCACGGGGATTTGTGTGTAACGAGCCGTCCAGGCGAAACGACGTTCCGCCTCGTGTTGCCGGCCGAACACAAGGGAGAGCGGGAGTGAGCGCAGGTCGAATTCTCGTGATTGATGACGAACCCCAGATACGGCGCATCATGCGCACCACGCTGATCGGCGCTGGATACGAAGTGGACGATGCCCGGTCTGGGCAGGAAGGGCTCGAAAAGGTTCGCGATTTCCGGCCCGATCTGGTGCTGCTCGATATCAACATGCCCGGGATGGGCGGATTGGAAGCGTGCAGGGCGATCAGGGCCGATACGAACATCGCGATCATCATGCTGACGGTTCGGAACTCCGAGGCTGACAAAGTCGCGGCCCTGGACGCCGGCGCCGACGATTTCGTTGCCAAGCCCTTCAGCACGCCGGAACTTCTGGCGCGCATACGTGCGGCACTGAGGCGAGTGCCGGTATCGCAGTCATTGCCGGCCAAACTCCGCGTCGGCCGGCTTGTGATCGACTTTGTCGCGCGCACCGTCGCCCATGGAGGCGAGCCGGTTCACCTGACCCCAAAAGAGCTGGACCTGCTTCGGTATCTGACGCAGCACCCGAATCAGGCAGTGTCCCACCGCGAACTGCTGCAGGCAGTATGGGGGCCTGACTACGGCGACCAGGTCGACTATCTGCGCGCCTTTATCAAGAACCTGCGCAAGAAAATCGAGTTGAATCCGGAACGCCCCGAGTACATCACTACGGAGCCGTGGGTCGGCTATCGTTTCAACGGCGTGCCCGAATCTTCATAAGTTCTTCAGGGATTCTCCACAGCTTCTTCAGGGCTTCTCCATGAGTTCTTCAGGGCTCTTGGCGTATTCTTTTGCATGGAGCGCTGGGAACTACTATGGACTACATCATTGCGGGCATCGCCTGCCTGGGCCTGTTGGTTTACCTGATCTACGCCCTGCTCCGCCCGGAAAAGTTCTGAGGTGATCCCCATGACCAGCGCCGGCGTTCTGCAGATTGCGATTTTCTTCGTACTGGTGCTTGCATGCACGAAGCCTTTAGGTGCTTATATGGCGCGCGTATTCGAAGGCAAACGCACGTTCATGCACCCCGTGCTGCGCTGGCTGGAAGTGCTCACCTACAGGCTGATCGGGGTGCGCGAAGAGGTTGAGCAGCGCTGGACGCAGTATACAGCTTCGCTCTTGAGCTTCAGTATTTTTGGCTTCTTGATCGTGTACCTCCTGCAGCGCGCTCAGGGATTCCTGCCGTTCAACCCGCAGCATTTCAGCGCAGGAAATGTGAGCCCCGATCTGGCATTCAACACGGCCGTAAGCTTCGTCACGAACACAAACTGGCAGGCCTACAGCGGAGAATCCACTCTGAGCTATTTTGTGCAAATGGCTGCTTTGACTGTCCAGAACTTTGCTTCGGCGGCTGCCGGCATAGCGACCGCCATTGCTGTTGTTCGCGGATTCGCGCGCCAGGAGCGCAAGACCATCGGCAACTTCTGGGTCGACGTCACGCGCGCCACCGTGTATGTTCTCCTCCCGCTGTCGATGGTGGGAGCTCTGTTGCTGTGTTCTCAGGGCGTGATTCAGAATCTAAAACCCTATACCACTGTGACCACGGTCGAGGGTGCGAAGCAGACCATCGCACAAGGACCGGTAGCGTCTCAAGAAGCCATCAAGGAACTCGGCACGAACGGCGGAGGCTTCTTTAGCGCCAACTCCGCCCATCCGTTTGAAAACCCGCGTCCCTTGACGAACATGTTCGAGATGTTTCTGATCTTCCTGATTCCCGCAGGGTTGACCTACACATTTGGGAAGATGGTCGCCGACACGCGCCAGGGTTGGGCCATATTCGCGGCCTTCTCCGTCATGTTTCTGATCGGAGTCTTTGTTCTCTACGGATTCGAGCAGGCCGGCAACCCGATTCTCGCCGGGCATGGTCTGCAAACGGCCGCGACACCCGGCCAGGCCGGCGGCAATATGGAAGGCAAGGAAGTCCGGTTTGGCATTGCGAACTCCGCATTGTGGGCGACGGTTACTACAGACGCCAGTTGCGGCGCGGTGAATACGATGCACGACAGCCTGACGCCGATTGCCGGACTTGTGCCGATTTTCAACATAATGACCGGTGAAGTCATTTTCGGCGGTGTGGGTGCCGGGTTGTACGGCATTTTGCTCTACTGCATCGTCGCCGTCTTCATTGCCGGTCTCATGGTCGGGCGCACACCCGAATACCTGGGCAAAAAGATCGAGCAGAAGGAAGTCAAGATGGCGATGCTTGCCGTGATTGCCACCGCCTTCAGCATCCTGGTCTTCAGCGCCCTCAGTTCCGTGATCCCGTTTGCCAAGAACGGGTACTGGAACCCGCCCGGTGCTGCGGTCGCCAACGTCAACAACGGCGGTCCGCACGGGCTAAGCGAGATCCTGTATGCATACACGAGCGGCGCGGGCAACAACGGAAGCGCGTTTGCCGGTCTCAACGCCAACACTCCCTGGTACAACCTGACCATCGGATTGGCGATGCTCATCGGTCGCTTCTTGTTCCTGATCCCGATGCTCGCGGCTGCCGGCAGCCTGGCGTCGAAGAAGAAAGTGGCGTTTACGAGCGGCACATTCCCGACGCATGGTCCTCTGTTTGTCGGACTGCTCGTTGGCACGGTCCTGATTGTCGGCGCCCTTACGTTTTTCCCTGCGCTTTCGCTTGGCCCGATTGTGGAGCACTACCTGATGCATGGCGGAAAGCTCTTTTCAGTGGTCGTGCTGCTGCCGCTTTGGAGCTAGCCATGCCTACGTTGACCGCAGCCCCGCCCCTAACAACACAGCCCGTTCCGAAAGATGATCTCAGGTCGCTCCTGCCGAAGAAGCTGGTGCGCGCTCGCCCACTGTTCGACCCTGAAATCGTGCGCCGGGCGACACTGGCGTCCTTTGTAAAGCTGAACCCGATCACTCTGCTGAAGAATCCGGTAATGTTTGTCGTCGAGGTCGGCGCAGCTCTTACGACAACATTTCTCATACGCGACATTATTACCACGGCCGGAGGAATCGCGTTCTCCTTGCAGATCGCGCTCTGGCTCTGGTTTACGGTGCTGTTCGCCAACTTTGCCGAGGCCATGGCGGAGGCGCGGGGTAAGGCTCAGGCCGACAGCCTGCGCAGGACTAAGACTGACGTGTTGGCAAAGCGAGTGACCTCGGCCGGCAAAATCGAACGAGTGCCTGGTTCTGCCCTGCGAGCGGACGATGTCGTCATCTGTGGGGCTGGCGATCTCATCCCCGGCGACGGAGAAGTCATCGAGGGCATCGCCACTGTTGACGAATCAGTCATCACCGGGGAGAGCGCGCCGGTCATTCGCGAATCCGGCGGCGACCGCAGTGCTGTGACCGGGGGCACCAAGGTGCTCTCCGATCAGGTCACGATCCGGATCACTTCGAACGCCGGCGAAACTTTTCTTGATCGGATGATTGCGCTGGTCGAAGGCGCGGAGCGCCAGAAGACTCCAAATGAAATCGCCCTCAACATCCTGATCGCCGGCTTGACTCTGATCTTTCTGCTCGCGGTCGTCACCCTGCAACCGTACTCCGTCTTCAGCGTTGCACAGGCAGGCTCAGGAACGGTTCCCAGCGTCGCAGTCCTGGTTTCCCTGCTCGTCTGCCTGATCCCGACGACCATCGGCGGACTCCTGTCGGCGATCGGCATCGCCGGCATGGATCGGGTCATGCAGCACAACGTGCTGGCGATGAGCGGCAAGGCGGTGGAAGCTGCCGGCGACGTCAATTCGCTGCTGCTGGACAAAACCGGAACCATCACGATGGGAAGCCGACAGGCCGTCGAATTCCTCGCCGTTGAGGGTGTGAGCGAGGAAGAGCTGGCTGACGCGGCACAGTTGTCCAGTTTGGCAGATGAAACGCCGGAGGGGCGATCGATCGTGGTTCTGGCCAAGGAAAAGCATGGCCTCCGGGGCCGTCATATTCCCGAACACGAAGCGAACTTCATTCCGTTCTCCGCCCACACGCGGATGAGCGGGGCCGACATCGAAGGACGGCAGCTCCGCAAGGGCGCCACGGACGTGATTTGCAAATTCGTCGCCGAGCGCGGCGGCATCGTACCGGGCGACTTCCAGAAGATGAGCGATCGCATCGCGCGCAACGGAGGGACGCCGCTTGGAGTGGCGGACGGGAGACGCCTGCTCGGCATTGTTCACTTGAAAGATGTCGTGAAGGGCGGGATGAAAGAGCGGATCGCCCAGCTGCGCCGAATGGGCATTCGCAGCGTCATGATCACGGGCGACAACCCTCTGACTGCGGCCACGATCGCCACCGAAGCCGGCGTCGATGATTTCCTGGCTCAAGCCACTCCGAAGGACAAGCTGGAGTACATCAGAAAAGAACAGGCGGCCGGCCGCCTCGTCGCGATGACGGGCGACGGCACAAACGACGCACCCGCGCTCGCGCAAGCAGACGTCGGAGTCGCCATGAACACCGGCACCATGGCTGCGAAGGAGGCGGGCAACATGGTGGATCTCGACAGCAACCCTACCAAGCTGATTGAGGTGGTCGCGATCGGGAAGCAGTTACTGATCACCAGAGGCGCCCTGACGACCTTTTCGATCGCTAACGACGTGGCGAAGTACTTCGCGATCATCCCGGCGATGTTCATGGCGACCTACCCGGTGCTGGGCAAGCTCAACATCATGGGGCTGCACACGCCTCAGAGCGCCGTGCTCTCGGCTGTGGTTTTCAATGCCCTGATCATCATTGCACTGGTTCCGCTCGCCTTGCGCGGCGTGAAATACAGACCCGTCGGCGCCGCCAGCCTGCTGCGGCGGAACCTGCTGTTGTACGGCATCGGCGGAATCATCGCGCCGTTCCCAGGGATCTGGGCCATCGATCGACTGCTGGCGCTACTGCGTCTGGCATAAGGAGGAATCGCGATGTGGGATCAGATCTTGCCAGGACTTCGAATCAAACTGTTCATGACCATCCTGCTTGGCGTGGCATATCCGCTGGCGATAACCGGAATCTGCCGGATCGTCTTTCCACGTCAGGCGAACGGCAGCCTTATCACGGCTGGCGACAGAGTCATCGGCTCCGAACTGATCGGGCAGAATTTCACCAAACCGGAGTACTTCCACCCCCGGCCCTCCGCGGCTGGTAGCGGCGGATATGATGCCACGTCGTCCGGCGGTTCCAATTACGGGCCCACGAATCAGAAACTGATTGACCGCGTCAGAGCTTCGATCGAAGCCTTTCGGAAGGAAAACCCGGATTACCGTGAGCCGATACCGGCCGATCTGCTGACCGCATCGGCGAGCGGTCTGGATCCGCACATCAGCCCCGATTCTGCTCGGGCGCAGGCTCCACGCGTTGCGAAGGCTCGCGGCGTGCCGCTGGATCAAGTGAATGGATTGATTGCTCGATTTATCGAGCGTCCAGATCTCGGGTTACTCGGCGAGCCACGTATCAACGTACTTAAGCTGAACCTGGCTCTCGATTCCCGGTTTTCTCGCCGATAGACGCGGTCAGAGCCGCGTGCGTCAGCAGGCAGTCGTTTGCCGCTCCCTTTGGCCGAATCGTGCGGCTGGGCTTGCTGCCCCCGCATTTTTCAACCGCCTTGCCTGCTTTGAAAATAGACGGTGCAGCGGACGGGCTAAAGCCCGTCCCCACTATATGTTACCCTCAGAGATCTCAAGTGGGCACGGGCTTCAGCCCGTGCGCTTTTTCATGCACTTGGGTGCGCGAATCGCGCATGGGATACTGTCACCGATGTTCCTGGTACGCCGAGGGGAAGGGCGCTTGATTGTCTCGTCTGTATACTTCTCGGTAGTTAATGTGTTTATACTAGATATCAGACCGTTATGCGTGGCGTTACGTGAATTTTGTTCTCGTTAGAAGCAAGAAGCCAGTCGCCCGTTGAACGCATATGCGAGAGCCATTCTGGCTTCTGGCTCCTGACTTCTGGCTTCTCATATCCCGCCGCTTTTTGGCGGGATATCAAGGGCGCAGCCCTTGCCTAGGTGGTGAGTGCCGACCGCGGGAGAACGACATGACGCGCGACATACGACGCAGAACGCCCGACGAGCTCCTGCGCGAGGTTCAGGCCGAGGAAGCCGGAGCCGGGAAAGGGCATCTCAAGATATTCCTCGGCTATGCGTCCGGTGTCGGAAAGTCGTTTCGAATGCTGGACGAAGCACGCCGCCGACGCGAACGGGGCCAGGACGTCGTCGTAGGCGCGGTCCAACCGAAGGTGCCGCCGGAGGTCGTGTCGGTACTGAGCAAGTTGGAGGTCATACCTCTTGGGAATTACGGCGAAGGGACTGCAATCGATGTCGAAGCAATCATTCGTCGGCACCCGGCTGTCTGTTTCATCGACGGGCTGGCTTACGACAACCCACCGGGCCTGCGGAATCCGACTCGCTGGCAGGATGTCCAGGACCTCGTGAAGGCCGGAATCAAGGTGATCGGGTCCATCAACATTCAATATATCGACGAGTTGCGCGAGCAAGTCGAAGCTATCACCGGCAAACGCGTGGCCCAGACTGTACCGATTTCGTTCATCAAGAGCGCCGACGAAATCGAGATCGTGGATGCTCCCCCCGAACAGCCGCTTGAGCGATCACCCGAAGAGCAGGTCGACGCCGAAAGACGCGAGCAACGCCTCTCGAAACTACGGGAGCTGGCGCTGCTACTTGCGGCAGACGTCGTCGAATATCAGCTGAGCGATTACCTGGAGCGCCGAGGGATCAAGCAGCATTTCGGCACGCAAGAGCGTATCCTCGTCTGCATCACGCCGCGCGCGAACGTGGGCGAGATGATCGAGATCGCCTGTACAGTTGCCGAAAGATTCCACGCCGAACTGATCGTTGCCTACGTCAAGCAGGCTAATCTTTCACCTGCAGATGAGGCGGCACTCGAAGAGAAACTGGAGATGGCCCAGGCGGTGGGAGCCGGGATTCAGATTCTTGAGGGCGAGGACCCGGTCGATACAATTCTCGAGTTCGCCAAATCCCGCGGCATCACGCAGCTATTCATAGGACATACTCAGCGTTCCGGAGCCTGGTCGAACCTATGGGGCGCGCCGGTGGATAAACTGATCCGCCGGTCGCGGGGCATGGACGTGCGAGTCTTTCCTCAATAAGAAATGACGGAGCCACAGCGCGGAAAACTGAAAGTCTTCATGGGCTATGCATCCGGTGTGGGCAAGACCTACAAGATGCTTGAAGAAGCCCAGGCGTTGAAGTCCCAGGAAGTAGATATCGTCATCGGTTACTTTGAACCCCACGGACGCAAAGACACGATTGCCAAGATGGAGGGCCTGGAAATTGTGCCCAGGCAGAAGATCCAATATCGCGGTTCCGTCTTCGAGGAAATGGACACCGACGCAATCCTGGCGAGGCGTCCCCAAGTTTGTGCCGTCGACGAATTCGCGCACACCAATGTTCCGGGTTCGACGCGCGCGAAACGCTGGGAAGATATCGAAATACTGCGCGACTCAGGTATTCACGTCTTGACGACGATGAATATCCAGCACCTGGAGAGCCTGAACGACGAGGTCTGGCAGATTACCGGTGTCCGGGTACGGGAGACGATCCCGGACTGGGTGGTACAAGGGGCGGACGAGGTCGTAATTATCGATCTCACGCCTCGCGCACTGCTGCACCGTCTCGCGCGCGGCGTTGTGTACGACCGCGAGAAGGTTGAACGCGCCCTGCAGAATTTCTTTCGCGAGTCGACCCTGGTGGCGTTGCGCGAACTCGCACTTCGTGAAACTGTCCATGAACTGGAACACCGTGTCGTGCACGATGTGACCGGCCCTGTCGAGGAGCGGACTCAAAGCGAGCGCAGGCAGCACAAGATACTTGCATTGGCAACGGCCGACCCGCGGACCGCGATGCTGATTCGTCGCGCCAGACGCATGAGCGATTTTCTCGGAGCAGAGTGCTTCGCCGTTGCGGTGCACCCGTCCGGCGACCTGAGCGACTTGCCGGAATCCGATCGCGAGGCGGTCGAGCGGCACCTCAATTTTGCGCGCAACATGCGCATCGAGACGCGCATACTCGAAGGCGAGGACATCGCTCGAGCCGTCGTTGATTTCGCCCGCCGCAATCAGATCACGCAGATCTTTCTCGCGCGTCCCTGCGAGCGGTTTCGGGTTCCGCTGTTTTCCCGCGACCTGATGCATCGAATCGTCAGCCTCGCCAAGGACATGCAGATTGTCATCGTCTCAGAGCGGGAGCCTGTTGAGAAGTGATGATTTCATAGAAGGAGGATCGATGAAAAGGAACCAATATCTTCTCGGGAAACTCGTGGCGGCAGGCTTTCTGCTGTTCTTTTTCGCCGTATTGGCCGGCGGCCAGGATTCATTCAATGAAAACGCGGTGAAGAGTTTCTCTTACAGGAACCTCGGCCCTTTCAGGATGGGAGCCCGAATCTCGGACTTTGCCGTCCCTGAATCCCCGGCCAAGGCGCATCTGTACACTTTCTACGTCGCCACCTGGAGCGGCGGACTATGGAAAACGGTGAACAACGGCACGACGTTCGAGCCGGTCTTCGACAGTCAGAGCAGGCTCGCCATCGGAGACGTCGCCCTGGCCCCGTCGAATCCCGACATCGTCTGGGTGGGCACAGGGGACGCCTTCAATTCGCGCAGTTCCTACAGCGGCGACGGCGTCTATAAATCTGAGGACGGTGGCAAGACATGGAAGAACATGGGATTGAAAGATTCCCACCATATCGCCAGGATTGTCATTCATCCGAAGAATCCCGACATTGTCTATGTGGCGGCCATGGGCCACCTCTTTTCCGACAACGAGGAACGCGGAGTATTCAAAACCACGAATGGAGGCCAGACCTGGGGCAAATCCCTCTACGTCAATGAAAAGGTGGGAGCAACGGATCTGGTTATGGATCCGACCCAGCCGAATACGCTCTATGCCGCAACTTACGAAAAGCGACGGTTGCCCTGGCTTTACGACAAAGGCGGTCCGGGAAGCGGCATTCACAAGACCACGGATGCCGGAAAAACCTGGACCCGCCTGGCTGGCGGGCTGCCCAGCGGAAAGATCGGCCGCGTCGGCATCGACATCTGCCTGAAAAACCCGAGCGTCCTGTATGCGATCGTCGAAAATGCCAATCTGCGGCCTGCCACGCAACAAGAGGTCGAGCAGGACAAGAAACGGGGAGTGAGTTCCCAGGGGAGGGAAGTCGGCGGAGAGATCTACCGGACGGACAATGGGGGTGCGGTCTGGGTCAGGATGAACTCCGAGCAATACAACATCGGCACCAAGAGCCCGTATTACTTCAACCAACTCCGCGTCGATCCCAACAACGATCAGAACGTTTTCGTGACCGGCATCTCGCTGGCCAATTCGACCGACGGCGGAAATACATGGCAGGACCTCGGCTGGCCTCCGAGGAGGTTGTTCACGAAAATGTTCGGCGATGTCCGGACCTTGTGGATTGACCCGCAGAATTCCGACCGGATGATCCTGGGGAGCGACGGTGGTGTGTACATCTCTTATGACGGCGGCAAGACGTGCGACCATTACTACAACCTTCCATTGGGAGAGTGGTACGCGGTCGGCGTCGACATGGAGGATCCCTACAGCATATACGGGGGCCTTCAGGACCACGAGCTGTGGAAGGGCCCGAGCAACAGCGCGGCGGGCGAGGTCACGCTCTTTGACTGGGTGGCCATCGGCAGCGGCGACGGCATGTTCGCCCAGGTCGATCCCGGCGACAGCCGATGGGTGTACACCACCATGCAGAACGGCGGTCACTCCCGTGTGGACCAGAAGCTGGGATATAGGGTCAGCATTCTGCCGCAAAGGGAGAGGGGAAAGCCCCCGTACCGTTTTATCTGGTGCACCCCGCTGCACGTTTCGCCGCATAACAGCAGCATCATATACACGGGAGGGCAGGTTCTGCTTCGATCCATGGACCGCGGGGACCACTGGCAGGAAATCAGCCCCGATCTAAGCACGAATGACACCTCAAAGATGGTCCCCGGTGCACAGGGAGGGATTCCCTGGTTCGCCATCAGCACCATCTCCGAATCGCCGGTCACGCCGGGAGTGATCTGGGTTGGGACGAGCGACGGCAAAGTGCAGCTCACCAGGAATAACGGGGCGACATGGACGGATGTGACAGATAAGATCGCCGGCCTCGGAGGCCCGCAGGATCTCTACGTGAGCCGCGTGATGGCGTCCAACTTCAAGGAAGGGACGGCGTATGTTGCCAAGAACGGATACTACAACGATGATTTTCGGCCATTCCTTTACAAGACAGAGGATTTCGGAGCGACCTGGGCGTCGCTATCCGGCAACCTGCCTGAACAGCCCATCAACGTTGTTCTCGAGGACAGGAAAAACGCCGCACTGCTCTACCTGGGGAACGATACCGGTGTCTTCGTAAGCATCGACGGGGGGAAGAAGTGGGTGAAGATGAACAACAACATGCCGAACGTGGCAGTGCACGACCTCGTCGTGCATCCCCGGGAGAACGATCTCGTTGTCGCGACCTACGGCCGCGGCGTTTATGTCACGAACATCACCCCTTTACAGGAGCTGAATGAGAAGACCTTGTCGGAGGATGTATATCTCTTCGGCGTCAAGCCCACGGCCCAGAGGGTCACGTGGTCCTTCGGGGCCAACGATTATCTCTTCGGCGACCGGCATCTGCAGACGCCCGACGAGGTCAACAGGGTAGAGATCAGTTATTACCTGAAGAACAAATCGGACGGCAGGGCCAAGGTCACGGTTGCCGACGCTTACGGCAATGAATTGGCGGCGCTGGATGGCAAGGGCGATGCGGGAATCAACACCGTGATCTGGAACATGCGTGCCCGGCCGGTCGGGCAGGCGGGTGCCGGAGGGATGCAGCGTCCCAGGGATCCGCTGGCGCAGTGGGCGCCGCCCGGCGAATATACGGTTACGCTCGAGGTCGGCGGCAAGAAGCTGACCGGCAAGGCGCGGATCACCAAGTCGATCGGCTGGTCCATCGGACCGTTTCCGGTGATCATCCGCTGACGTCGCCCGGATTTGAGAGGGATGGACTCTGGCAGCCCTGCCCGGCTCCACAGACTGAAGTGGTCCGGTCTCGTTCGGCCCATCGCCGGGTGGTCGGCTGTCGGGCTAAGATTCCATCATCTTCTGGAGTTTCTCGATCTGCTCCAGGGTGCCGAGCACCACAAGCAGGTCATGGCCGCATATCCTGGAAAGAGAGCTGGGTTGCAGGTCGAACGAGCCATCGGGCTTGCGGATCGCAAGCACCGTCGCTCCAGTCGTGCCTCGGATATCCGCTTCCGCGAGCGTTTTGAAGACCAGCAGCGAGTTTTCCGGCACGGTCATTTCGTACATGCTGAATTCGACCTGTCCGCCATGAGTTACCAGGTCGAGAAAGTCGCTGGTCACCGGTCTGGTTGCAAGTGCCGCCATGCGGCGACCCGCGATCAAGTAAGGCGAGATGACGCGGTTTGCGCCGGCCATGATGAGCTTTTTCTCGGTCTCCGGGTGGCCGGCCCGGGCCACGATATGGAGGCTGGGATTCAGGGCGCGGGCCGAGAGGGTCACGTACACGTTGGCCACATCGGAGTCGGAGCACGCGATCAGGCCCCTCGCTTGGTGTATACCCGCCTGTACCAATGTGTGATCGTTCGTGGCATCCCCGACTATGTACGGAGCGCCGCGCGCCTCCAGTTCGCCTGTGGTTTCCTGTCTGCTGTCTATCACGACACATGAGAATCCAGAGTTTTCGAGAGCTTCCGCCACCTGATGTCCCACCCTGCCGAAGCCGCAGATGATGTAGTGGCCCTCGAGTCGAGCGATTTTGTCGGCCATGCTCCTTTTCCTCCGATAACCGAGCATCTCGCCTTCAACGATAATCTCGACGGCTCTGCCGGCGGCGTAGACGGCCGTGCCGACGCCGGTGACGGCAATGAGCATGGTGAAAAACTTGCCGGGAACCGATAGCGGGTGCACCTCCGCGAATCCGATAGTGAAGAGGGTTATCACCACCATGTAAGCCGCATCCAGAAGGGACCAGCGTTCGATGACCGTGTAGCCTGCGACGCCGATCGCAGCAATGATTGCGAGGAGTGCGGCGGCAGGCACTAATCTCCGAAGCGGATGCACTGCGACTCCGTGTGAAGATGAAGGCGACTCCCGTATCATATCCGAAGCCTGTAGCCCCATGATACGAAAAATCGCGATTCAGACTGTAGCCCTGGTGGACATACTGGATCAAAATCTTACCGCGGGGAACACCTTGCGGCCTGACCTGGACTTGGTCCTGGACTTAGACGTGGACCTGGACCTAGACATTTTTCTAGTTGCCACATTATGGAGTGCACTCCGGCAATGGACAGGAGAGACTAGCGAGCTTTCCTGGCGCGAAGACGCTCCACGTCGACGTCCGGGCCCACGTTTAAGTCCAAGCACAACGGAGGGCACATCGCAGCCATTGCCCCCAGATGTGAGGAACCGTGGATCAGCGTTTCGAGTTTCACCTTATTTGCCATAGCCACTGTCTGAGTCGCAGATACGAAAAACGGAAGAATGCAGCGGAAATGCCCCTGCTGTTCCTGCCGCGGTCCTGGCGCTTCGGCCCGTCAAGAACTCAAATCTATGTCGTTGGTGGCATTGGGGACTCAGGGCCTACTACACCGATATCAATCCATGCCCCGCAAGTCCACAGACATGCCCGGTTACTTTGGTTGGAACATTGTTCTTGACTGAACTTACGGCTGCCCATTAGTATCTCCCAATATTGGGAGATCCCTGGCTAAGAGAGATTTAAGGACAACAAGTAACTTAACTAGGAGGTAACTATGCCCCGTTCTGGCAAGATAGCATGGTTGGCATGCGCTCTTGCGGCAATCATGCTGTTCTCAGCATCCCTTGCAGTTGCTCAAGTCACGGTCACCACGCTTCGCGGTGTCGTGAAAGATCCATCTGACGCTGTGATGCCTAACGTCGATCTGAAACTGAAGGACACGGCGACGGGAATCGAAAAAACCACGAAAACCGGAGGCGATGGCTCGTTCCTTTTCTCGAACCTCGTGACCGGCACTTACCAGTTGACTGCCGTGGCCCCCGGATTCCAGACGGCCGTCTACGATTCGATTGTGGTCAACACCGGCCGTACGACCGACCTGCCGGTAAAGATGGAAATCGGCAGGGTCACCGACACGGTCACCGTCGAGGCCGCCGCCGTGCAGCTCGAGTTGACCTCGAACACAATCAGTACCACGATCAAGAACACCAGCATCCTGACTCTGCCTTACTCGAGCCGCGATTCGCTTTATTTTGCCCTGCTGATGCCTGGGGCGGGATCGGCCGGCGACAATCGTTACAGCACGTTCAACGGCTTGCCGAATGCGTCCTTGAATATCTCTGTGGACGGGATCAACAACAATTCGCAGCGGTTCAAGAGCGGCGGCACCAGCTTTTTCCAGTTTGCTCCCACACGCATCGATGCCATGGAGGAGATCACGGTATCGACCAGCGGAATGGGTGCGGAATCCGCGGGCCAGGGGGCCATGTCGATCCAGATGGTCACCAAGCGCGGCACCGACCGCTACCGTTTCCGGCTGCTGGAGCAGTGGCACAACGAGTTCCTGAACGCATGGCCGTACACGACCAAGCTGGCCAGCCACTACGATCCAACCTCGATCAAGCCGAAAACGAGGCAGAACTACGCGGTGGCGAGTGCCGGCGGTCCGGCGCTGCCGTTTATCAACTACTTTAAGGACAAACTGTTTTTCTTCGCGTATTTCGAGGCCAACCCGACACCGACCACGAGCCGGCGCTCGAATACGATGCTGCAGCATGAAGCCCTGACCGGGATATACCGGTTCATCGACAAGAGCGGCGTGACCCGCACGCTGAACGTGCTCGACGTCGCCGGTGCGGCCGGTTTCCGGACCGCGATCGATCCCACGATCAAAGGAATGCTGGACCAGATCACGGCGACGGAATCGACGCCGGGCACCAGTTTCCAGGACAGCACGACGTATCCTTTCCAGCGGACGATGTACTGGAACTACAGCCCCTACTCCCGCGCTTTTTACCCGACAGTGCGCCTGGATTATCAGATCAAGCCGAGCATATCCTGGCACGGGACGTGGAACTACCGGGATTCGTTATTTGACGGAGCCCCCAACTATCCGGGAGAGGAAGCATTTAAGAGTTCATTCTATGAGGGCGTAAGTACGGCGAACGTCTGGGTTATCAGCAACGCGGTGGATTGGACGATCTCTCCCAGGATGGTCAACAATTTCACCTTCGGCAACCAGATGAACTGGGAGTTGTTCGCCCCCGGATATGACATCCACAGGTGGCCGAACGACCGCCGGATCAGCCTGCCGTTCCTGAGCCCTTACATCTCAACCTATTCCCAGGATGACCGGAACAACCCGGTGTGGGAAATAAAGGACAACCTGAGCTGGGTCAAAGGCCGGCACACGATCAGGCTGGGCGGATCCTTCCTGTACACCAATTACTGGTCGAAGTATTTTGGCAACGCTTCCGGAGTGATGCAGCCCAGCATTGGCGTGCGCAGCGACGACCCGGTCTACAACGTCCTGTACAACGCGATGATTGCCGCTAACGCCAGCACGACCACTAACGACATGAGCAACGTCAGGAGCCTCTATGCGATGTTGACCGGCCGCCTCAGCGGCCTCAGCACCACGCTGAACGTGAATCCGGATACTCTGAAGTTTGAGAAATTCGCCCCGATTCCAACCCACATTGGATTCAAGACCCTGGGGCTGTATGCGCAGGATTCTTTCCGGCTGACCCCGCAGCTCACGCTGAATTACGGACTGCGTTGGCAGCTGGACGGCACGATTCATGGAACCAAACCGATCTATACCATGGCAGCGGAGGGGAGCTTCTGGGGCCCGTCACTGGGCAACTTCCAGCCGGGCGTGCTGGGCGGCAACATGAATCCGGGATTCGAAATCAACCCCAAGACGTACAACGCGGATCTCATCAATCCGGCGCCGAACCTTGGGATCGCCTGGAACCCGAACTTTGAAAATCGGATTTTAAAGAAGATATTCGGCGGCAACAAGACGGTCATCCGGACGAGCTTCGGCATGACCTACTACAACGAAGGGCTGAACGCGGTAGGCAACTACCTGTCCGCGGGGACCCAATCCGTCACCTCAACGGCAAACGTCGATTTCGCGCCGGGCACCCTGTTCCTCAGCAGCCCTGATCCGACGTTCTCGAAGAATCCTACGGAATTCGGCCTGCCGATGCCGTTGACCGACTACGTGCTCAAAGGCGGCCGAAGCATCAATTACTTCAACCAGGACCTGAAATCGCCGTACACATCCAACTGGTCTTTCGGCATTCAGCGGGAACTGGCCCGGGGACTGGTGCTCGAAGTCCGCTACGTGGGCAACAAGTCGACGCACATGTGGCACATGCAGAATCTGCAGGAAATCAACATCATCGAGAACGGATTCGTAGGTGAGTTCATCAACGCGCAGAAAAACCTCGAGCTCAACCGGGCTGCCGGTGTGACGAGTTTTGCAAACAGGGGCCTCACAGGACAGGTGGCGCTGCCGATCTTCGAGACCGCCTTCGGAGCCAACGGTTCGCAACCGGCTCTGAGCTCCGGCTCGTCATGGACGAGCAGTTCCTACATTCAAAATCTCGATCGCGGCGAGGCGGGTTCTCTTGCGGGCACGCTGGGGAGCACGACCGGTCCCAGCCTGTACTGCCGGCTCGTCGGCGGGAACTTTGCTCCCTGCGCGGCTCTTGGCTACACGACCGTGACGAAATATCCGATGAACTTTTTCAAGGCGAACCCCTTCGCCTCCAACCTCAACTATCAGGATTCCAACGGCGACAACAACTACAACAGCATGCAGGTGGAGTTGAGGAAATCCTTGAGCCGCGGTTTGATGTTGAACTTTGCCTATACCTGGAGCCACATGCTAGGTACACAGGGGAACGAGCAGGGCCAGGCCGCCGAGGATACCTGGATCACACTGCGCAATGCCAAGTTGAGCCGCAGCGACACGGGCTTCGATCACCGCCACAACATTACGACCTATTGGCAATACGATCTGCCGATGGGCCCGGGGCGTTGGATCAATTTCTCCAACCCGGTACTTTCGCGGATTGTCGGCAACTGGCAGATCGGCGGCATTCACAGGTTTATCTCGGGCTCTACCAACTACCTGATGGGCTCCTATAACACGTTCAATAACCTGGGCGGGACCGGCGGAGTCGTGTTCGGCGAAGGCATAACCATCGGCAAACTCAATAACAAGCTGAATACAATCGTGGGCGACTACGATTATTCCTGTCGGTGCTTCCACACCGACATCGCAGATCTCCAGTTGGCGAATGGAGCGATCAACCCTATCTACTACGAGGATGGCACTACTCCCGGTATCATCGGCTATGCCATCCCATACAAATCCAAGTGGAGCTACCAGCTCGACTTGAGCGTCACCAAGGAAATACCCATTACCGAACGCGTGAAGATGGGGCTCAAGCTGGATGCATCGAACTTCCTCAACCATCCATTCCAGACGGGCCGTGGCACGCTTTCGACCACGAGCACATCGTTCGGCCGGTTAAGTTCATTCGGCGGAACGCGCACCATGCGGATCCGTGCCTATATCGATTTCTAGCCAAGCCGCGGGATGCGGGCCCTTCCACTGCGCCCGCACCCCGAACCGAAAAGGGGCATAGGGACCAAAGCCCTATGCCCCTTTTTACTGCTCAGTTTGATTCTTCCCAGCCTGCAGATTTGGAAGAGAGCCTTGCCATGCGGGGGAAAGGAGCGGCATGCCCTGCCCCCTGTACGAATCTCAGCTATTTATAAATAGTCTGCCTTGGAACGCCTACAGCCTATCAACCTACAGCCTAGATTTCCAACTTCGCGTTGACCGTCATATCGGCATATTTGAAGGTGAATTTGTAGTTGTTTTCCCCGATCCTGATCACAAGCGTGATCTCCTTGTCTTCGGGCGTTACCGTGGGTTTGCCGTCCACTTCGCGTGCAAACAGCAGCGTCAAGGAACCGCCCCTGCCTCCCGGCATGACCAGATCCGCCAGCGGGATCTTTTCCTTGTTCTTCTTCTGCAGAAAGGTGTTTTCTTTGAAGGCGGCGATGGCATCGGTTTGGCCCGCTCCCCGGCCGCCGCCCAGGACGGGACCGTTTACGAATATCTCCAGATTCGGCGGCCTGTAATTCAATGCCTTGTCCATCTCTTCCTTGGGCGTTTCCGGGAGTTCCAGCATCGTTTTTCGCACGATGGCTTCCCGCACGATCCGTGAGTTCCATGTGATGTATACCGGCGTTGAGTAGCTTGGATTTGGGCTGCGCGCGGAACCCCGGCCGCCGCCCCCTTCGGAAGGAACCAGCAGCAACACGTGGGTCCAGGGCGAGTTTTTCTGGAGGATCTTTACAACCTCCGACGCCGTCCACTCCGTATAAGGCTTGACCACCCAAAAGTCCTTCGGCCCGGCATAGGCAAGCACGACAAACAACGAGCACATACCAGCGATGGTCGCGCACACAGTATGACGATTTCTCATCGCCACCTCCGCTTTGGGATAATTGCATCCAAAGACTGGCCGCATTCTAGCACAGGGTGGTGACAGGCCGCCATGTCCCCGTTTGGTTGCAGTCCGGTCACAGCTTCGCCGGTCCCGGTGTTTCCTGGCTGCTCCATTTTCAGCTTGTAATTGCAATGGGATCCAAGCTAGAAGCGCCGCCAGCGATGTAATGGCGTGGTCGATATCTCCCTAACCGGACTGCGCCCCAATTTCATCCGATTTCATGCGCTCGCCACAATGAGGGCATTCTGAAGTTGCGGCCGCGCAGCCGAAATAGAACGCGGACTACTTGGCGTTCGCTTTGGTTGCTTCCTGGAGGGTCCGCTTCGCGCCTTTCGTGCCGCCGGCTCCTTCCCCGAAGATCGCTACCGCCATGTCCACTGCGGCTTTAGCGTGAGCCAGCGCGTCGGCCAGTTTCGCCTCCTTCAGGTCCACGCGGGCCATGAGATCCAGCGCGCTGACCGTATCCTGATGCTGGGGCTGAAACATTTCGGCCGTATGTTCCATGGATTTCGTCAGGAATTCCCGGCTGCGGGCAAAATCGCCGCTTAGAAAATGGGACTCCGCCAATGCCAGGTGAGCCAGGGATATGTCGCGGCTGTCGACCTTCTTGTTTTCTAAAACCTTCAATCCGCGGCGGCAAAGATCTTGCGCCTCCTCGTAATTGGCGCGGTGACTTTCGATCACGCATGCGGCGAAAAGTGTGCGCGACGCAAAGAGCGGCGGGGCGTCCCTGCTCTTCGGTACATCCCGGAGCGCTTCGCGGATGAGGGTTTCTGCACGCTTGAGGTCACCGGATCGAAGGCGAGCCATCGCCTCCAGGCTGCGACAAAAAGCCAGCACTATCTTGTCGGCCTTCCGATAGCTGGACTCGCGGATCGCCTTGGTTGCCCAGGAGGCCGCGGCGCCATAATCGCCCTGCATTAGCAGGAAGGCTGCCATTTCCCGTGCCGTAAATCCGTTGCCCAGCCCTGTCCGGGAGGAGACTGTTTCTGCCACCTTGAGGGCCTCGCCGGCGTCCTTCGGCCTTCCCACTTCCATATAGAACTTGCCCAAGCCGGCGTAGTAAGTGGCGGAATAGGTCTGCAGCGTATTGTTCTTTTCGATTCCGGCCTTGAGGAACTCGAAGGCTTCCTCGTACTTCCCCTCGCCAATCAACTTGTCGATGTGTGGCCCGTCAAAGGTTTCGTCCTCGATCTGCGCCCATGACGCAGCGCATATAAGCAGGAACAACAGGATGAGTCCAAAACGGTGTGACATAATCGCCTCCAACAAAACTCATATTTGCATTGAAGCTGGTCGTGGCTTCCCTTGCCGTTCATCAGTTTCCAGCGGATTAATGAAATGAGAAAGTCACGTGATCATGTATCGCCGTCGGGCTACCTTTGATATACACACTCTAGAGGTGAAATGACCCAAAGGGGAAACCGATCCATGAACAAATATAACAAGACAAGATGACCAAAAGCGAGTCAGTCACTTTCGCCTCCGTTTTCGGTTGCGGCTGGCAATATAGCGGGCCTATGACTCGAGCGACTTTACGGCGATGGATTCGACGGCAGGGCTGGCGAAAACCGAAAAGCCCGGGTGAACCCAAGATAAGAGCTGGTCGCGGAATCTCTCCGCGAGCCGTTCGGCCTGATGAAGAGGAGCCAGCAGCCTATAAGCATTTCAGAACTCCTGACACGGCATCATGCCATAATTGTGCATCCCCGTACTCGAAAAATCAGTCGCTGGGTCGTACTGGGATAGCAGCAATGCTGCGCGCTGAGAGACTCGCAAAGCTTTTCCAACACTCGAGTGCGGTGGGGAGAACTCAGGGGTTCCAGTATGACTGTAACGGTATTATCCTGGACATCAAGGTCACCGGAGGCCTGAAGCATCTCTTGGACTAGCTGGCGTCCCTCTTGTTCTGGATGGCTGTAATGCGGGCGGATTGCGGTAAGCAGAGCGGATTCGACCCGATAGGCCACCAGCTTTACTATATCTGTCAATATCTTACGTTCGGTCTCCAGACGCAAGCGGGAATCAGCCGGCAGGTCGCGAACCTTGATCCGGGTGGCAAGTTTCCGACGCCTCTTTGCCAAGTCATCGATCCGCTGCTGGAGCTTGCGGATCTCCTCGCGGAACGACTGACGCTTTGCTTGTCGATCACCCGCTGTTGTTTTGCCGCGCCTGCTGCGATTCGAAGCCAGCAGACCCAGTCTGCGATGGGCTTCAGACAACTTCTTACGGAGAGTACGAATCTTGCTGTTCAACTTCTTCTTGGCCGGGCTGGATGTCTCTCGCTCAGGATCAGCAGGCTCCATGTCGTAGGATACCAAGCCGTCCAGTGCATAATTCTCCATCATATATTTCAAGAAGTTCTCCTGCCGCCAGCGCCGGAACATCCGCCGGGCAACCTCCCCCCGGCTCAAGTCCACCCGGGTCGTGACCACATGGGTTTGATGTTTCGTCTGGTTGTCCAATCGCGCCACACACCGCACTTTACCGTAGCCTTTCAGGCGGATGCTGCGATCTGCCAGCCAGTATTCGAATTGCCTCCCATCTTCGTCGATCACGCAGCGCTGGAAAACACGGCGAGGCAGTTTGCCGTAACGTTGCTTGCGATAGGTGATGAAATCATCTCCATGGTCTTGCAGCGTCCGGAACAGCTCTGCGCTCCATCCTCCCTGGTCGAATATGAACGTCATACGTCGGGATCCCAAGAGGCCCTGGAGCTCCTCCAGCACGCGGGGAAAGGCGCGGTTCAGAAAGGGATTTCCCTCCGTCGTAATGCGGAAGAAGGGGTCGCCGTTGGCATCGTTGACCCAATAATCGGTGGTCGCCGGCAGAACCATTTGGCGCTTCTGCGAAAAGACCTTCGGGATCTTGCGGCTGCCATGGTAGAGCCTCACGTGCCCGTCGACATAGAGATAACCCAGCACCTTCTTGTGCTGCTTGGCAATTCGTCGGGTGACTTGCCGCAGAAACTCATGAGCCAGGCATCGTCGTCCTAGTCCACGCAGTTTGCGCCGCAGCGTTTTCACTTCGGGCGAACGATCCAGACCCAACAAGCGCCCGAGGATTTCGGGAGCCTGCCGCTTTAACCCTTCGGAGCGTTTGATGCGCAACAGGGCCATGAGAAACAGGGTGAGGATCGTGCTGGTCAGCCCATGGAATCCTTCCCTGATTCTGCCGTAGGCCTGTTGCGCTACCTCCAGCAATCCCGTTTCGATCAAGGGGGGATGGCTACTAGGGCCCCCAGGGAGCGAAGATCGCGACCGTTTACCAGCCTTGTCTCGGCTTGCTGAATCAGTCCCACCGCTGCCAGAGCGCGCTCCATGGTTCTTGGCTCCGTAGCCTCCCGGACCGCTCGCGGCAACTCTGAGCTGCTGTCCTCAGGCTTCGGCTGGCTGGAGGCGGCCAGGGCCGGTTGAATTCCGGGAAGTGGCTGCGGACAGGCATTCGCTTGGGACCATCCTTTCCGTCTCAGCAGCCGTCCCATGCTCATGTCGCTCACGCCCAAAAACCGGGGACTTCTCCCTATTTCCAGCATTTTTCTCTACCTGTTCGCCACACGACCTCGGAAATAGGAGGCGTCCCCGGTTTTAAATTCTGGCTTCTGGCTCCTGGCTTCTTGCTTCTGAACTCACACCCGAACAGGTGCGTCAGGACGACTCTGTGCTAGACTGCTGCCGGACCGCCGTAATTGAATGAAGCAATTCCAAGCCTTCATGAGGTAGACCAATGCCTGGACAGATCTTGCGCAAGCTCCTTTTTGTTTCCTTGCTTTGCCTCACTACATTGGTTATCGCCCAAACACCTCAAAGGACGGTTACTCGAGCCAACGTCCTTCGCGGTGCGTACGGGCCGTATCGTGCCAACAACGACCTGCTCTCCTATGACCTTGTCATTCGTGTGGATCCCGAAAAGAAGTTCATCAGCGGGAGAAACACGGTGCGGTTTAAGATGCTGAAGGATGACACGCGAATCCAGCTTGACCTGGTGGCCAGTCTGAACGTCGACAGGATTCTGCTCGGTTCGACCGCGCTGAAATACGAGCGGGAATTCAATGCGGTGTTCGTAGATTTTCCCCAGACGCTTAAGAAGAACTCCGTGTACTCGGTCGACTTCTATTATTCCGGCAATCCGGCGGAAACCGGACGGTTCGGGGGCATAGCTTTGAGAAAAGACCCTTCCGGCCGCCCCTGGATCAATACCGCCTGTCAAGGCCCCGGTGCGATGGTCTGGTGGCCAAACAAGGAACAGCAGCGCGACGAAGTGGAAAACATGCGCCTCAGCGTGGAGATTCCCAGCAACCTCATAGATGTGTCCAACGGTCGGCTGGTAGGCAAGATCGACCTCGGTGATGGATATACACGGTGGGAGTGGTTCATCCACTACCCCATCAACAACTATTGCGTTTCGCTGAACATCGGCAACTACTCCCACTTCAGCGACAGGTTGGACGATCTGACGCTCGATTTCTATTGCTTGCCGGAGAATCTGGAGAAAGCCAAGCGGCAATTCGAGCAGGCGAAGTCGATGCTCCAGTGCTACCAGAAATATTTCGGCCCGTATCCGTTCAAGAAGGATGGCTACAAGCTGATCGAAGTTCCTTACTCCGGAATGGAGCATCAAAGCGCCGTCACCTATGGAAACCACTTTGCCAACGGATATCTCGAACGGGATTGGACGGGCATCGGCATCAGCACCAAGTTCGACTTCATCATCATTCACGAAAGCGCGCATGAATGGTTCGGCAACAGCATTACGGCGGCTGATGTCTCCGACGAGTGGATTCATGAGGGTTGGGGCACCTACGCCGAGTGTGTGTATGTAGAATACATGTTCGGCCATGATGACGCCATAAAGTATGTCAATGGCTATAAATCAAAAGTCCGAAACCAACAGCCGATCATCGGGCCGCGCGAAGTCAATTACACGGCGCCGCAGGACATGTATTTCAAGGGCGCGCTCTTCCTCAACACCCTGCGCAGTGTGATGGATAATGATGCTCGCTGGTGGAAGCTCGTCCGCGATTTCTACGGCCACTTCAAATACCATGACATCATGACTGAGAATGTGGTGAAGTTCTTCAACGAGAAGACCGGAAAGAACCTCACTCCGGTTTTCGACCAGTACCTCCGGCACACCGCGATCCCGACGCTCGAATTGCAGTTTCAAGATAGCGGCGGCAGCGTCTCCTACCGTTGGAAAGCCGACGAAAAGGACTTTGCCATGCCCATAAAAGTCGGCAGGAAGAATGCCTGGCAGACAATCCAGCCCGCAACGGAATGGCAGACGATGAAATCGAACGTGAAGAAAGAGGATTTTGAGGTGGCAACCGATCTGTATTTCGTCAACGTGAGCAAGAAGTAAGTACATGGCGCTTTGGACCGACCAAAGGGACGGCCGCCATGCAGCAAGGCATGTCGAAAGACTGGCAAGAGCGCTTCGCACGGACTCGTGCTCTTGGTCTTTTCCTTGACAAAAGCGGATATGTGATACATATTTGTATCATGATGAAAAATGCGACTGTTCGCGACCTCAGGAATCGGTTCGCTTTGATCAGCCGCTGGATTGAGGAGGGAGAACAGGTGTCGATTACCAGGCGCGGCCGCGCTTTCGCGCGAATTGTGCCGGAGACTGCCGTTAAACGCCGCAGGGTGAAAATGCCCAATTTCGCAGAGCGGATCAGACAAGTGTTCGGAGATGCTCAATTGAGCGCGCGCCACTCGAAGGGACTCAGAGAGTACATGAAGGGCGACCGATGAAATGCTACGGGGACACCGGCTTTCTGCTGTCGCTCTATCTGCCCGAAACTACGACGTCGGCAGCTAACGCGGCTATGCAATCTGTAAAGCCGCCTGTGTTGTTGACGCCGCTTGGTCTTCTGGAGCTTCGTGTTGCCCTGCATCTGGCGGTTTTTCGCAAGCACATCGCCGAAGCGCAGCGGAAAGCGGTGTGGCAGCTGATCGAGCAGGACCTGACTGCGGGCTTGCTGATGGTGGCTCCTGTTCCATCCGTTGCCTGGCATGATGTGGCAGCTCAACTTGCGGAAAAGTACAGCGCTACGATCGGCACGCGCACTCTGGATTTGATGCATGTGGCGGCGGCGCTGATCCTGGACGCTAAACTCATGCTCAGCTTCGATGCGCGCCAGCGAAAAGCGGCCGAGTGTGAGGGATTGAGGCTTTTGCCTGCTCAGCTGGCTTAGGCCGCTTCCGTGAGTCCACTTGTCTCGCTTCGAGACGAACCAGAGATTTTCTAGGCGATAATATAATGCTGCCCACTGTATGAACCGACGGCCTTTGTTCCTGGTCGCATTTGCGCTGGCGTGCTTGCGACTGTTTTTTTCGGCGCCGGCCTATCTTCGAATCGAACGATGAGAAGATGCGCGCAGGCTTCGCGGAAGAATTAGAACCGAGGGCAGCGCGCCGGTGTGGGCGGCGTGACGGTGGCCGCGTTGCTGTTCAATTTGTCGAGCAGGGTCTTGTACGCCTCCGCATTACTCCGATCGGAACTTGGAGCGGACGTGTTCGGATGGGCGGCGATGAACGCGCTCACCCGTTTGATCAGGGTGTTGATCGTCGGCCAATCGCCCGCGATCGGATCGTGGATTGTGGCATCTCCATCCTGGCTGCCGAAGGCAACGCTCAGGGCGGCCGACATGAGCTGGACCGACGCCATGTACGACATGTTGGAAGCGGCCGCATTGCGCAACCACGCCTGGAACCGGCTGTACGCCTCGCTGAACGCGCCCGACACGGCAAATCGGGATCCGTCCGCGTTCACTAGATAGAGTGTGGAGCCAACGAGCGTCCGCCAAGCCGCGTCGTGGGCGTTGAGCACAGCCTTGCCGTTGTTCTTCGACCAGAAGCGGGGGCCGGCGCCGCCAGTGTTCTGGATGACGCAGGCGTTACCGAAATCCAGGCCGGTCAGTTCGTCCCGATCCTTTAGGTGCACGGTGTAGGCTTGGTTAGTCAGGGTCACGGTGCCGCCGCTCGACTGGCCGGTGGTCTTGCCGGTTTGCGTCCGCACCGAATTGACCGGGACCTTCTCCGAGAGCGTGTAGGTTGGGTCGAAGTAGGCAGGGTCGGCCGGGAACGAGATGCTGAAGTTGCCGTTCGCGTCGGTCGTGAGCGTGCCCGACCGGTCGCCCACGTAGTCGATCTGCCGGCCCGGGAATCCGGGCTCACCTGGATCGCGCCGGCCGTTGTGGTTTACATCGAAGGACGTGGAGCCGCTCACAGTGCCGCGCCGGCAGCCGGGCAGTCGGAACGATCCGATTCGGGTCGAGTAGCTTGCGGCGTCCTTCTTGATGTAATCGCCGGCGTACCAGAACGTGCAATCGTCAATTGGATCCATCGCGGTGGTCGCATAGTCCTCCCAGCGCATGGTGCTTGTCTGCGAGGCCTCGCCGTTGACCAGCACCGTCTCCTGAAACGTCAGGACGCCCAGCGGGTCGTCTGCCAGCCGGGCAGCGAAGCGCTGGCCGGCAAAGTTCGGGGTCCCGCCGAATGAGTAGCCGACACCGATGTTGCCCTGGCGATCCATCCCGATGCTGCCCATCCAACGGTAGAATGCGTCGGGCGCGTAGGTTCCCTGCTGGTAGAGGTACGGGTCTCGCTTCTCGTTGAGCCGGAACTCGTACCAGCGCACGCCGCCGCCCCCCGCAGCGGTGTTGATCGAGTGGAGCGCGACGATCGACTCGTGGCCGCCGGAGTTTCTGTAAACGAGCCGCTGCATGATCTTGTCGCCCTGCGCGTCGAGCCGCCGGTCGGTGTTCGGCTGCGGGACGCAGTTCGTCAACTGGCCGTTGCACAGGTAGTGATATGGGGCCACGTCGACCTTCACCGGGCCGCTGATCTTCGTGTTCGCCGGCGTGTCCCAGTCGACGTGGATTTTCCAGACATAGATCCCGTCATCCTCGAAAACGTTTTTAAGCTGGGTGCCGCCGGCTGCCATCATGATGTTCGGCGCGCCGGCCGGCGGCAGGCCTTGGCCGTCGACATCGGCGTTGTTCAGGAAGTTGACGCCGTCGATCACGGTGCACTGCTCGGTCGCGGGCAAGCCCTGGAGCATCTTGTTCCGGTCGGCAACGCAGGCATGCTTCTGGATGACGTTATCGCCCGTGCTGGTTGGGATGTAGTAGCCGTCTGGCCAGATTGCTGGCCGCGGGTAGTCCGGGAACAGCGGCCGCTTGAACTCGTAACGGTAGTAAGGCCCGAGCGGGTCGGGCCCAATGCTTACCGCATAGCACATCGAGTACGCCCCCTGCGGTTCGCCCTGAGGCCGGCTGAAGATTGGCATTACATAGAGCCAGCGCCCGGCAAGCTGATCGTAGCGGACAACGGAGTCGCCGTTGTTCACCTGTTCGCACCGGCCTCCGAAGCCTTTGAAGACGGTGTTGGTGGGGGCGGCGCCATACAACACCTTGCCGGTGGTGTCGTAGAGTTCGCCCTTCTTCGTGTAGATCGCCATGCGCGAGTTGACGATCTGGACGATGTGGTTAGGACCGGCCGCGAGGCTATTGTCCGACGGATTGCGCCCCGTGGATGTACCCTGCGGGCCGCTGAAACCGACCCCGAGGCCGTCGAAGCTTTCAAGGAGCGCTGCGGGCGGTCGGGTGCCCTGGGACGTCTGCTCAACGGCCGCACCTGCCGCGCTCACGGGCGGCGCGACGGGAACCGCGTTGCCACGCCCGCCACCTTGGCGAGGCTCGTCGTCCAGGTCGGCGTCGGGCCCGGGCGGAGATGTGCCGCGCTCCCGGCCTGTGTCGTTGCCGGCGGGTTGTTCGGTCGCGGTTCCGAGGTCGTGCAACGACGCGAGCGGCGGCGAGACGTCGCAGGCCACGGCATGGTTGACCCAGACCGTGCCGGTGTCCATCTGAACCTCACCTGCCTGGCGGAGCCGATTCAAGCCGATCAAGAGAAAGATGGACGCGACGACAGTTGCGACGAGGACAACTTCGAGAACTCGCAGGGTACGGTTCATGGGTGCGCCTCACAGACGGTTGGATGTGCGGCCGCGATTATAGCGGCAGAATGGCGCTATCGCCGATTTGCGAATCATGCCGGCAAACGGCTTCTGTGCCGGCGTCCATGAGACCCAAGCAGAATGTTATGCATCGGTCGAGCGCCCGCAGATTGGAGCGGCGCTGTTGGCTGCATGTGTTGGGCCGTTGTCTAAGAACCGACATTTGCTTTTCACTGCCGGGAGGAGGATAGCATGGGTCCGGGCGCGAAGACTGTGGAATTTTTGCCGCGGCCACCTTATCGAACTCGTCGACCCACTCCAGGCTCGCCCTTCGGCGTCGGCGCCGCTCGTCCAAAGCCGAAAACTGCCAGACCCAACCTCCCGGCTGGCCTGTTGGGTGCAGGAATTTGCTTGCTTCTGCAACGCGATCGGGGATAGAAAACAGTCATAAGTCGCTCACAAGTTCTGCCGGACGCGGAACGCCGTTGCACACTCGACGAGCATCCGGCGTTCTTCAACACGGAGCACACGCATGCGAATCAATATCATCCGCCCCTTGATTCTCGCGGTAGCGGGAATCGTCGCCGCCGGTCCGAGCGCTCCTCCACAGGGGCGAGGCGGTTTGAGCCCGGACCTGGTCGCGCAGCGAAACGCGGCCGAGAAGGCTCTGGAGTCCATCGCCGTCATCGAGCGCAAGCTCATGGTGCCGATGCGCGACGGCAAGCGCATGGCGACCGACGTCTACCGCCCGAAGGACGTGTCCAGGAAGTATCCTGCGGTCTTTGTCCGCACCCCCTATAATTTCAATTACTGGGACGTGCGCAACGGCGTGCCGCGTGCCATGACGGCCGAGCTGGACGCGGTGAAGCGCGGATACGCCTACGTTGAGATGAACGAGCGCGGCCACTTCTTCTCCGAGGGGAACTACGACATCCTCGGCCCCCCGCGCACCGACGGGTACGACGCCATTTCGTGGATAGCTAAACAGCCGTGGTCCAACGGCAAGGTCGGCACGATCGGGTGCTCCTCGACGGCAGAATGGCAGTTGGGAGTCGCCGCGCTCGGCAGTCCGGCTTACGCGGCGATGATCCCGCAGGGATTCGGCGCCGGCGTGGGACGCGTCGGCCCGTACTACGAGCAGGGGAACTGGTACCGCGGCGGCGCCGTCCAGATGCTGTTCATCACCTGGCTCTACGGGGAGCAGAACCAAGTGCGGCCGACGTTTCCTCCGAACACGTCGCAGGAGGACCTGACCCGGGTGTCGAAGTCGTTCGACCTTGCGCAGCAGCTGCCGCCGGTCGACTGGTCGCAGGCCTTGAGGCGCCTTCCCGTGATGGACATTATCAAGGCCGTGGACGGGCCGCACGGGATCTTCGCCGACCCGATGCCCGTCGATACAGGCGGCGCGATGATCAAGCGCACGCCGAACGATCCGGCGTGGTATCGGGGCGGGCTCTGGCACGACAACATGATGGTCAACGTGCCGGGGTTCTGGTTCATGTCGTGGTATGACGTTTCGGTGGGCCCGAACCTGGCCGCGTATAACCACGTGCGGAAGACGGCGAAGCCGGAGATTGCCAACCAGCAGTACGCGGTGATCGCGCCGACGCTCCACTGCGGCTACAAGCGCGTGAGCGAAAACACGGTGGTTGGCGAGCGCAACGTGGGAGACGCCCGGCTCGACTATGACGCACTCACCTGGGGCTGGTTCGACTATTTTCTCAAGGGAGAGAACAACCACGTACTCGAGACCACGCCCAAGGTTCGTTATTACACGATGGGGATCAACAAATGGCAGACGTCGGACACGTGGCCGCCGAAGGGTGCTGAGCCGATGACCTTCTTCCTGTCGAGCGGCGGGAAGGCGAATACGCTCGAGGGCGACGGCGTGCTGACCGCTGCCGCGCCGGCAGCGGACAACGCGGACGGCTTCACGTATGATCCCATGAATCCGGTGTCATCATACGGCGGCAACGTCTGCTGCACGGGCAATGCCGTTGTTGGCGGCGCGTTTGACCAGCGCAAGATGGAGGCGTCGCGCCCCGACATCCTGGTCTACACGACCGACCCGCTCAAGGAGGGGATGGAAGTGAGCGGTCCGATCGTGGTTACGCTCTACGTGTCTTCAGATGCGAAGGACACCGACTTCACGGTGAAGCTGATCGACGTGTATCCCGACGGGCCTGCCTATAACTTGGACGAGACCATTCAGCGGCTGCGCTATCGCGACGGCTACGACAAGCCCTTGGTGTGGATTGAACTGGGCAAGGTCTACAAGGTGACGTTTCAGCCGATGACGACGAGCAATTACTTCGGGGCCGGGCATCGGATCCGCATCGAAGTGTCGAGTAGCAACTTCCCGCGCTTTGACCGGAACCTGAACACCGGCGGCAACAACTACGACGAAGTGCAGGGAGTCGTGGCGCACAACGCGGTCCACCACTCGAAGCAGTACCCGTCGCAGGTTACGGTCACGGCGGTAAAGCGCTAGGAAAATGGTACCAGGCCACTCGACCATTGGTACTGAGCGGGCTTTTCAACAATGTGTGCGCGAACCGGATTCAGTTCAACATAGGCGAGTACGTCCCAAACACGGTCGAACTGAACCGGACAGGAGAAAAACCTGTTCTGCCACAAATGGCCAGTTCTGCCGCAGCGAATATTCTGCAATCTCGAAAAATCGCGACGGTGCGTTCCCACTCCGGATGGAAGTGCTGCCCCCGTTGGAGGTATCACGATGCCGTGAATGTGGTTGCTCATGAGGCAGTAGCCGATCACGGATAATTCGTAGAATCCGAAATGCCGCCGAAGCAGATCGAGATAGGTAAGCCGGTCCTCATCCAGAAAGAAGACGGTCTGTCGATGGTTTCCCCGCTGGGTAACATGATGCGCCCAGCCGGGAACGATGATTCGAGCTCGTCGTGCCGTCGAGTATGAAGTTTCACGAGCTCGTTGTTTCTTTCAGAAAAGAGTGACACAGTAGTTGGCACCATTTTAGGAGAAGCGAAATGGCTAGCATACGATGCGCGTCTTTGTGGTTGATTGCTCTGGTTGTCATGCCCGTGCTTGCTGCCTCCGAGGGGCTGACGAGCAACGCCTTCAACATCCAGTACGGCGCAGCCGGGCTGACGAGCATTAAGCGCGTCAGTGACGCGTACGATACCGAGTACATCACGCCGGGCTCAGCACTCGGCAGTATCGTGATCCGATACAAGGCTCCTGCGGACAAGGACTGGCATGAGGCGCGACAGGTCATGAGCGCGGGCCAGCCGGCGCCGGGGAGCAATACGATCAATTATTCCATCGGCGTCCTGCTGCCGACGCTTCCCCAGCTCAGCAAGGCTTCCGCCTCGAGCAATGCCACTAACCTGGCGGCCTTGCGCGATGATCGGTTTCCGCTTGTTGGTCCGGGAGGTCGCGGCGGCGCGCGTGGCGGCGGCCGGGGCGGAGGCGTGCCAATCAGTGCCTTTACCTGGCAGGGCGAGCGCGGCAACACCCAGTGGGTGCAATATACCCTTCCCAAAGAGGAAGAGGTCTCCAATGTTCAGGTCTACTGGGCGTCGGACGACACCACGGACCCCGCCCTGCGCGTTCCCGCCTCCTGGCGCCTGCTATACAGCGACGGTCAGGGCTGGAACGAGGTCCAGGCGACGACCGCCTACGGCGTGGCTGAGAATGCTTTTAACACGGTCAACTTCGCGCCGGTGCGGACGGCGGCGCTGCGCATCGAAGCCAGGCTGGCCGCCAACGCGGGGGCCGGCATCTACGAGTGGCGCGTCGGCCCCGAGCGCGTCGTCGGCCCGATGAAAGAACTCAAAGCGGACGAGTCCTTCAAGCTCAATGGCGACATCCTGGACTGGTCGCTGACGATCGCCAACCAGACTGATCAGCCGATCGAGATCGGCGACCTCGGCGTGCCGTTCCCTATGAGCGAGCGTACGCCTCAAGAGCCGGGCAAGATTTATACCCAGAAGCTTATCCGTCACAGCTACATTTCGGGCAACGGCTCCTGGATTTTCTGGCAGCGCGGCAATGCCGAAGGCTCCTTTCTCGTCGCCACACCCGTCGGCCGGACGCGGTTTGAATATTACGATAACACCGGTGGCGGAGGAGGCAGTGGCCCAGGCGGAGGCGGCGGCTTCGGCGGAGGTGCGTACACGCCATACATCCACGCCAAGGTTGCGAGCGCCGGTCCGATCGCGCAAGGCGGCAACTGGCGCCTGCCTATTACGAGCCTGACGCTCGCCCCCAAAGGCTCGAAGGGAGACTCGATCCATTACGGATTCAAATTTCAGTGGGCCAAGGATTTTGACGGCGTGCGCGAGGTGCTCTATAAGGAAAACCTGTTCGATGTGAACGTTGTGCCCGGCATGGCGATTCCGATCGATCTGCCGGCGCTCGTCTCGCTGCGCACCAGGAACAAGATCGACGCCGTCGTGCCCGAGTTTCCTGAGAAGACCAACGTGGAATTTGTCGGTGAGAAAGGCGAGGGCGGGAAGGTTTACAGGGTCCGCTTCTCGAAGCTGGGTGAAAATATGATCACGGTCAAGTACGGCGGCGGCCAGTGGATGTCGCTGGAGTTCTTCGTCACCGAGCCGCTCGAGACGGTGATCCAGAAGCGTGCCAACTTCCTGGTCACGCACATGCAGCACAATGACCCGAGCAAGTGGTACTACGGTTCTTATGGCGATTGGGATCAGAAGAACCTGATTTTGCGCAGCGCCGACGACCGCGACGGCCTAAGGAGCTGGCTGACCGACTCCTGCGACGACGCCGGCAACGCCAGACCCGCGTTTATCGCGTCGAAGAACGTGTTCTTCCCCAACCAGAAGGAAATCGACAGCGTCGAGCTCTACATTCGCAAGTTCCTATGGAATGACGGCAAGGGCGGGATGCAGAGAACCGACAAGGAAGAATATGCCTATGGCATTTATGGCATCCCGAACTGGTACGTCAACCGCAACAGCCAGGATCCGGGGTGGCAGGGCCAGAAGCACCTCTGGCGCATCTACGACTATCCGCACATCATCCTTTTGTATTACCGCATGTACCAGGTCGCCAAGTACTACCCCGACATGGTGCATTACCTGGACGCCGCGGGCTATCTGGAGCGCGCGTATCGTACAGCCGTTGCTTACTGGACGGTGCCTCTGGCCACCGACCGAGAGCCATGGTCAGCCGATTCGGTCGGCACGATGAACGAGGCCTTCATCCCGGAACTGATCGAGGCGCTCGAAAAGGAAGGGAAGAGGGAAGAGGCAGGGAAGATCCGCAGTCATTGGGAAGGGAAGGTGGATCATTTTGTCAATCAAACTCCCAACCTGTTCGGTTCGGAGTTTACGTTCGATTCGACGGGCTTCGAGTCGACGGGATCCTTTGCGCACTATGCGTTGGAGCATGTTGCCCAGGCGGGGCGGGTTTTGCCCGGCGATCTGCCGGCCGATGACTTCCGCCGCCGCGTCAGCTACGATGCGGCGAAGAAGTTCATGGACTTTCAGCTGCGCCTGAACATGGGCGATCGCGGGTGGTTGGAGACTACCTATTTCCAATTGGGGAGCGATTATCGCGGATCGATGTCCTATTTGCTCAGCTACATGTCGCAGCTGGGCGGCTGGTCGATTCTGGATTACGGCCTTAATTTCGCCCAGGACCCGACGCCGTACTTGCGCTTGGGCTACGCCTCGAGCCTGAGCTCGTGGGCGCTGGTCAACTCGGGCACGGCCGAGAGCGGCTACGGCTATTGGAATCCCAGCAAGGAGAACGACGGCGCGACCGGCGGCGGGTTTGTGCCCGAGACCTGGGGCCGCGGCTGGATCGGTAAGCAGATGGCGCGCGGCGCCTGGTATTACAGCGCCGAGGAGGACGTGGGCTATACCGGCGCGTTGCGCACTCACGCGACCATCGTCACGAGGGACCCGATCTTCGGCGAGTTCGCTTACGGCGCCGAGCTGACGCGCAGGAGAGATACCGTGTCGGTGATTCCGCGCGACGGCCTGCGGACGCGCTTTCATGTTATTCGCGGCAACCAGCGCCTGCACATGGAGCTCGCCCACGACGGCTACGCCAGGGAGCAGCCGGTGCTCGTAAATGACGCGCTAAGCAAGATCGAGTTCACGTTGGAGAATCGCGGGAGGGGACCGCACACAACGCAACTCGAGCTCAGCGGCCTGCCCGGCGGCAATTACAGCGTCACGATCGATGGCAAGGTTCAGTCGCTGCGCGTGACGGAAACCAAGGCCCGCCAGGTCGTGAACCTTCCGGTCGGCGCCGGACCCACAAGCAAGGTGTCGATCGAACGCGCCGATTTTGGTTAGATGCCGCGACTCAATGCTTCGAGGAGCGCCAGCTTCTGCGCGGGACCTTGCGGCAACGGTTCCGTCCGTTTGCATGTTCCGGCTTTTATTTCAACGGCACGGACGGCCTTTTCTACAAAGGGCTCTATGTCGTTCGTCGCAACAACCACGGCTGCCGCGTCAGACAGAAGACGGTCGATCCAGACAAGAATTTCGCCGCGGATGTTGCGGTCCATGGACTCCAGTGGCTCATCCAGGATCACAACACGGGGAGACCCAATCCATGCAGCTGCAAGTACCGCCCTTCGCCGCTGCCCTGACGACAGTTCTCGGATGGAGCGATTGGCGATTTGCGCGAGACCGACTCTCTCCAGGATCTGGCTTCCGCGCTGGAGCGACACCGAGCGCAGCCGGCAGACGAGGGAGATAACATCCCGAATCGTTGCGTACGGTGTGAGGTCCGGCTGTTCTGAGACATACGCGAGGTTGCGCCGAGCGGCGACCTCATCCGTCCAAAGGTCGTGCCCCTCGATTTCAGTGTGACCACGATCCGGTTTTTCAATCCCCGCTGCGAGCTTGAGCATGGTGCTCTTGCCGGAGCCGTTGGGGCCGAGCACGAGGGACAGGCCGGCGCCCAGGTCGAGATCCAGCCCCTTCAGAACGGGCTCGGCGCGCCGGTACGAAAAGTGAACATCGTGAAATCGAATCATGACTCGCTCCATGAAAGAGGGTCTCCGATGGCCTCATGGTGACGATCAGTCCAACAGGTCACTTTAAGTGAGCGCTCGCTGTTCCTGGCCGCGACAAAGGCCAGCGGAGTAGCGGCCAGGCAGAGAAAGCCGACCCAGGGAAGAAGGCTGAGCAGCGCTGCCAGAGCGGATCCCTCCGCAAGAAAATGAACAGCACCGACGCGAAGCTGCGGTATGCGCCTGATGTATGTGGTGGCCCGCAGCGCAAGCAATGGCATCAGGCCCAGGACACAGATACCCGACGCCGGGTGTCGCACAAAGAGGATGTAGACAGGCAGGAGCGCATGGAGAGACAGAAAAAGCGCGTCCGATGTAACTCTTTGTGCTGCAGACCATGGGAATGATCTGGCCAGGGGCCACGGGGGACGACGCAAGGCAATCTTGTCCGCCAAGCCGGCAAGCAAGACTGCAACCGCCATGCAACCACCCAGCCTTGCAGCGCCCGCCTCTATCAAAGGCGGCAGATCGTTATTGGTGATGAACAATGCCGTCGCGGCCAACGGGAGAAGGGCGATCGTGGTAGTGGCGCCGGTCCGCCACCCGAGAGCGCGCCAGGCGATACGAAAGCCCAAAAGTGAGTCTGTGTCTCGCCATGAACTGTAACGGTGAAAATGGCGCAAGGGGCCGGACACGGCTTCGGCGGCCAGAAGCACGAGAACGGCGCAAAGCAGTTGCCCCCAGTTTCCCAGGAGCGCAAGCAGGGCCGCGACCACCGACATCGCTCCCGTCATTAATCTGCGCCTGACCGGCAGGGCCGCAACCGATCCCGAAATCAGTACCAGGAGCCAGCGCAGCGCAGGGCCTCCAAGGCTCAGGCCGCGTGCGTGGGCAACAAAGGCGAGGCACAACAGCGCAATGCCGAGAGGCATCTGAGCGGCGATCAGTGCCAGGGCCATGCCTCTTCGATTGCATCTGCTCGTGAATGCCAGATGTCGAATCCACCCGTGGAGTCCATGACTGAGTTTTGGGGCCGCCCAAGCGGGAAAAAGAAACGCCAGAGCCACGGTTGGCAAGACGGCAACGAGCGCTGGACGCTGAGCGAAGATCGCACTCGCAATGCCGATCACGGCACCTGCCGGGTCAACGTTCAGCATGATCAGCGCCAGGATGACCGAGAAGACCGGCGCGAAAGAACGGAGGGCGATTCGGACTCCCGCCCTGAGATGAAAAATCAAGAGTGCTGCCATCGAGCTCTCTGGAGTGATGGGTCATAATAGCACGGCGCGATGCAGTCCTGTGCATCCCGTGCTGCCGGCAGAAAGGCGTGGCGGATAAGCCAGGGTGCACTGGCAGACCACCTGGCTTGGGAGCAGAGCAGGCCTGGAAAATCTGGTCTTTGACAAAACCCGTTTCGCCAGGTTTGCAGGAAACACTCCAAATATCAAATCTTCCCGGCCTGATCCCATTTATCAGTTTGTGGATCCCGGCTTCACAAGGCAAGCTTGGAGGATCTCTTTTGTCTGGTCGTCCTGGACGAACGCGACAATGAGCATGTGCCCGGGATCCATCCGATTAGGCCTATCATGAAATTTGAACATGGACCTGGTAGTAATTGGAGCGGCTCTCGGTATCGCAACGCGGCCATCCTCTCTTTTGTATCCCGGGGGCTGAGAGCGATCTGAATGTTCGCTTGATCTTTGAGCGTACTGTTTGGAAAATCCTCCAGGAACTTGTGCAATGCGGCGATCCGGTCGTCCGGATTCTGGGCGCTCATCGCAATGTTGTAGTTTGCTTGCTCTTTGAACGAGCTTTCCGGGAAATTCTTGAGAAATTGTCTCAATGCTTCCGCTCGTTCTGCCGTGGGCTTTCCCATCGCGGCATTGAAGGCTTTCTGGTCCGCAGTCTGAAGGCTGTCTTTAGTGGTTGATAGCACAAACGCTTGAGAGTAACGATCACCCCGATACCACGGCGTGCGTTGCGGCACATGCAAGATTGCGCCTTGCTAGTCTTCGCTGACGGGGAGCGCCATTTTGGAGTGTGGCGCCTTGGCGCCGCACTCCAAATATTTTTGTTGACAATAAAAATATTTAGTACTAATAGTTAGTATTATGAGACCCAAAAGCAAAACAGTGACGGATCAGGAACTCGAAATCATGAAGGTAGTCTGGCGCCTCCAGCCGGCCACGGTGCGCGACGTCTATGAAGCCCTGCTCAAGGAGCGCAAGATCGCCTATACGTCGGTCATGACCATGATGAAGATCATGGCGGACAAGGAACATTTAAGACGGCGCCTCGACAGGCGCACTTACGTCTATGAGGCGACGCGCCCGAAAAACCAGATCATCAAGGAGTTGGTTGCGGATTTTCTCAACCGGGTGTTCAGCGGTTCGGCCGAGCCCTTGCTGCTCCACCTGGTTCGGAATCGCTATGTGTCGGAGAAGGATTTGAACGCGATCGTCCGCATGACCAAGGAGCGCGCATGAGCTTGCCTGCCGCATTCCACAACTTTGCAGCCTACCTGATGCAGGGAACGCTGGTCGTGCTGATTGGCGCGCTGCTTGCTAAGGTCTTTCGCATCCGCGTGCCCAAGGTCTTGCTTTTCTACTGGCAGCTACTGCTCGTTTTTTGTTTATCGTTCCCGCTGCTGACGCCGCGACAGCCGATCTCCACGGCTCCTTTTAATGCTGCAAGCATTCAGCAAGCCTCAACTGTCGAGACTGTTGTGCTCTCGCAGGCGCAACCGGCTGCGCCAACGGGCAACCCGGGGGCGACAGCGTGGCGCGTTTTGTTGCTCATATTCGCCTGCGGTTGCGCGGTCCGGCTCGGATGGCTGGTCGCAGGATCGCTGAGACTCCGGCAACTGCGCCGGAGAGCGCACCGTCTTGCCTTGTCCCCTGAGATTGAGAACACCGTGTCTGTCGCGGCCCGGACCGCTGAGATTCTGATATCGCCTGACATTCCCGGCCCTGCAACCTTCGGCTACGTGCATCCCACGATCCTCCTTCCCGTGCAGTTCGAGCAGATGGATGCCGAGGCACAAATGTCTATCCTATGCCACGAACTGATCCATGTCCGGCGCCGGGATTGGATGTTTGCCCTCGTAGAGCAAATGGTACTGGCAGTCTTCTGGTTCCACCCGGCAGTCTGGTGGCTGATTCGCCGCATCGAGCTGACCCGAGAGCAACTCGTCGACCGGGAGGTCGTCGAACTGCCCATAGACCGGCGCCAGTACTTGAAATCCCTCGTGTTTACGGTGGGGGAACGAGGGGCATTTCTTTCCGCGAATCTGTTTCTGACGAGCCATCATTTAAAGGAGCGCGTAGCGCTTCTTTTGGAGGAGATTCACATGTCAAGAATGCGTTTGATCATCTCCCTCGCATCTGTTGGGGTGCTGGTATGTGTCGGGGCGGCCATCGCCACGTATGCATTTCCACTCTCCGGCTACGCCGTTTCTCCAGCTCAGAATCCCGGGATACAGGCTGGCCCTGTAAGCGCGCCGGCGCCGCCCGCTTCGCCGGTTCCCGTTCTCGCGCAGGCTGCTGCGCGACAAGGCTTGACTGGAATGGTCGTCGACCAGCACGGCGCTGTGGTACCCGGCGTGGAAGTCAGGGTTACCGATCAGGAAACGAAGAGCGTAATTGCAGCTGGTGTTAACGATGAGAGGGGGCGCTTCGCCTTTGTGATCCCCTCGCCGGCTTCGGTCCAGCTGACATTCAGCCGCGAAGGTTTCAGGCAATCAACAATCCAGAATGTTGTCATAGGCGATGCTCCCGTCATCGTAAGGTCGGTCTTGCAGATAAGTGGTGCGGCGCCGCCCGCTTCACCGCTTCCTGCCCTTGCTCAGGCTGCAGCGGGACCGAGCTCTCTCAACGGGATCGCCGTCGACCCGGACGGCGCTTTGGTCCCCGGCGTGGAAGTCAAGGTTACAGATATGGAAACGCAGAGCGTGATTGCAACCGGTGTTACCGATGAGCGGGGGTGCTTTGCGTTTAAGATCCCCTCGCTGGCCAGGATCCAACTGACATTCAGCCGCGAAGGGTTTAAACAGTCAATAATCCGGGACGTCAGGATGATAGCCTATACTCCCGCCACAGTAAGGGCGACGCTGCAGATCGGCGGCGGCAATGAGCTTATGGAAGTCAAGGCCGGCGATGCGACGGCCACGGCCGAACAGTCCAGGCGCGTCAGCACGGGTGCGACTACGCCCAGGCCTTTCCAGAAGGTCGCCCCGGTTTACCCGCCCGAAGCCAGGCAGCAAGGGATTGAGGGGATCGTCATTTTAGCAGTTACGGTCGACACGAACGGGGAGCCGGCGGACATCCAGGTGCTCAAAGGTCACCCGCTATTGAATGATGCTGCCATTGAAGCGGTGCGGCAGTGGCGCTATATCCCGGCAATGCTGAACGGCCGGCCCTATCCATGCGCCGTGACTATAACGCTAAAATTCACGATGTAGCTCCTGTCCGCTATTGGGAAAGAATCATCCCATTTTCGAACGTTTTAAGGTCGCAGCCCATCACGAATTTGGCAATAACTTACGCTACCATTGACATTTTGCCGATGGCGATGAACGCGGTCCGCTTGTTGCTTTAAGACGGAGTGTGGTTCGTTGCCACGGCCGCGGCAAAGTCGCGGGCGGGGGATGTATCCGTTGCGAAATTGGTGACGGACACTCTTTTCACCTCGGATATCTCGAGGTATGGATCAAAGGGCCGTTGAAAAAAGGTGCCTGTTACCAACTTCGGGCTTGCGGTCCATCATCAAAGGAAAGAGCGTCTCCTCCATGTTTCGAGGCAATCCAATCGAAAACATCTTTCGCGATATGCGCTATGCGTTACGCACGCTGTGCAAGAGTCCGGCCACGACGATCATCGCTGTGCTTACCTTTGCGCTCGGCATCGGCGCAAACACTGCGATCTTCAGCGTCATCGACGCCGTCATTCTCCGCCCTCTGCCCTACAAGACGCCGGAGCAGCTGGTGTCACTCTGGGAAATCCAGGTGGGCCAGCCCCCCACAAGGATGAGCGCTTCCGGCGCCTCTTTGGGGACGCGCGCAACTGCGCCCGAGCCGCAGCGCATGGTCGTCGCTCCGGCTAATCTGGCGGATTACCAGAACCAGAACCATGTTTTCAGCGGCACCGCGGGCTTTGCGACCGTCGGAATGAACCTTACGGAAAGCGGGCCTCCGGAGCGTCTCCGGGGAGAGCAGGTGACTGCCGATTTCTTTTCGGTGCTCGGGATTCAACCTGCTCAGGGGCGCTCATTTTCCCCTGATGAGGACCGTCCGGGGAATGAGCATGTGGTGATTGTGAGTCACGAATTGTGGCAGCGGCGTTTCGGCTCCGATCCGCATATGCTCGAACGCACCGTTACGCTCGACGGGCAGAAATACAAAGTCGTCGGCATCCTTCCTGCCGGCTTTCGATCCCCCAGCCAATTCGGCACGTCGGACAAGCTGAATTTCTATATCCCCGCGGCCTATCCGCCCGAACTGCTGGCCAACCACGCAGACCACGAGGTGAATGTCGTAGCGCGCCTGAAACCCGGAGTTTCAGTAAGAGAGGCTCAGGCAGAACTCGATGCCATTTCCAGCCGCCTGGAGCACATGTATCCGGATAGCAACACCAACATCAAAGCACTCATCACACCTCTGGGAGCTGACATCGTTCGCAACGTGCGTACTTCTCTCATCGTTCTTCTTGCCGCGGTCGGCTTCATCCTGCTGATCGCCTGTGCCAACCTCGCGAACCTCCTGTTGGTGCGTGCCCTGGGGCGCAGGCGCGAAATCACGATTCGCTATGCGCTGGGGGCAAGCCGCCTGCGCGTGATTCGGGAACTCATCACCCAGAGCACAGTCCTTGCGTTGATTGGGTGCGGTGCCGGTATGTTGTTGGGCGCATGGGCCAAGGACCTGCTCCTATCGCTGGCTCCGCCTGATATACCGCGTCTGGGTGACGTGAGTTTGAATGCCAGGGTGTTGGCCTTTACCAGCATCCTGGCGCTCTGCACGGGAGTTCTCTTCGGGGCCTTCCCGGCATGGCAGGCCTCCAAGGTGCGGCCTGTAGAATCATTGAAAACAAGCGGCCGGAATCTCGCCGGCGCCTCCCTAATGCGCTGGCGCATCGTGCTGATGATCGCAGAAGTTGCCCTGTCTATGGTTTTGCTCGTTGGCGCGGGGCTGCTGCTGAAGAGTTTTGTCCTGATGAACGCCGTGGATCTGGGATCCCAGCCGGAGCGCGTTCTCGCCATGAATATCAATCTTCCGGAAGGCCGTTACGGTACTGCCGTGAAGACGCTCGAAGAGGTCATGTCGCAATCGGCGGAGCAACGTCGTTTCCAGACTGTGTTGCTTGCGCTGCTTGCCTCATTGGCCTTGGTGCTGTCACTCGTTGGAGTCTACGGGGTGGTTTCTTATTCTGCGGCGCAACGGACTGAAGAGATCGGCGTTCGCATTGCTTTGGGGGCGTGCAATTCCGACATTTTCCGGCTGGTCATTCGTCACGCAATGCTGCCGGTCGCATGCGGCATCGCATGCGGCTGTGCAGGTGCTTATGGGCTGTCGAGGTACCTCGCCCCCCTTTTGTTCCAGGTCAAACCAACTGACCCGCTAACATATATGACCTTGGCCTTCTTGCTGGCTGGAGTCGCACTGATTGGCTGTTATGTTCCTGCGCGCAGGGCATCGCGCATCGACCCGATGGTGGCGCTGCGCTGCCAGTAGCGAGTGCGGGCAGTTGCCGCTTGACGGCACAGGCCCGCCTCAAAGGGCACGAGGTTCACGGCTCATGAGACTGCGGCCACAGAGCCGCCCCTACTCAATACTCGTTCTGTGCTTATCCGATCGTTCCGCCGATTTTCGCGGCCTCTTCACGGGCTCGCGCGACGATGCCTGCGAGAGAGACCGCTCTGCGTCAGGCTCACTATTTCCGGCGGAAAAGAGATTCGATGCGATCGGCCGCCCCGCAGCCCGCGGGTGCGGAAGCCATGCCGGCCAAATCGGGCTCGGCATTATCGGGACCGCCATCGTACAGCACCCAGAGCCTGGACCTCGCACCGCCTTCCAGGACCGGCTCGCTGCAGATCAACTCCCATGTGTGGTCGTTCCAGACAAACTTCATGGAATTCCCGTCCACTATCCCGACGTTGCGGAAATCGTAACCCTCGTACGGCTGTGTCGACAATATGAAGCGCTGCGGAGATCTTACCCTGAAAGAGATTACGATCCCTGAGCCGGTGGAGGCACGCTCAGAGGCGGTGACATCAACAGATCCTACCGTGAAATAGATTATGTTCCCTGAGCACCCTCCCCCCATGTGCTTGACGAGCTTGCCATCGACTATTACGTCGAAACCATAAGCCCACAATGTCGAGGTGTCCGGTTGCTTCACGCGCCCGTCGGGCTGAGAAGGCGAAGCTTGATCCTGCGACATGCTTCGCCATGTCGCAGCTATCTTGATAACATCGGAGATCTTGACCCCTGTCTGCGGATTGACAAGGAGGTCGACGGAAACGGTGTCGCCATCTGAAACAATCTGAGGAGGCGGAATCTGAGGGGTAGATACAGTGAGGTTCGGCGGAATCGGGATGGAGCTATTGGTCGCCGTGACCTTTGGCTGTCCTTGTACACCTCCCATCACTCCCCCCCCGCCGCCCGATCTCTGCACGACGGTGCCGAGGCTTGTCTGGGTTTTTGCCTCTGCTTGCACACCTCCTATCACTCCCCCTCTCACCCCCCCTCCGGCGCCTGATCCCTGCACGCCAGTGCCGACGCTCGTCTGGGTTTTTGCCTCTGCTTGCGCACCTCCTATCACTCCCCCTCTCACTCCCCCTCCGGCGCCTGATCCCTGCACGGCTGTGTTGTTGCCGGTCAAGAAACTCTGCAGCCCTTCGGCGCTGAGAGGCTTCATTGTGACCAGAAACTTCGAATTCGCCAGCGGCTCAACCACTAAGTCATAGCCGAAATAAAGCGATCCGTCCCTGTTGAATATCACCCTGTGGATCGCATCTTTGCCTACGTACGTGCGACTTTGGACGATTTGCTCACCATTTCCGGAACTGGCGATCGGCGCGAAGGCAACCAGAATCTTATTAAAAGTAACGTACCCTCCGAACCGCTGTTGTCCCCAAGCGGTGCACGTTAGGACCACGGTCAGGCCCAGAAGGCGACGGAAATTAGCGCTCATTGCGATTCCCTCCCTTGATCACATGGATTCGAAACTCAGAAACCGGCTGAAAGCCGGTCAGGTCCATAGGTTGTTTTTCACTCTCCGCATTTGTCGCTGCGTAAGCGGGCCGCCTGTCGGGATTTCCCGCGGCGCTCGCCGGCAGGTACACGATTCGCGTCACCACCTTTTCCTTTTCGACGGGAACCTCCACGACTCTCTCAGGCATCGACAACACCGGCGCCGGCAATGGATTGGCGAAGAACTGGTTGCGCAAGATCACCCCTCCCGACACGAGTTGGAGCAGCAGCAGCAGAGCAAAAACAGGGACTGGCAGTCGAACGGATCCTGTCCACCTGAAGATCCAAGGCTGTCGCCGGCGACTGGAGTAGGTGGCCATAACCCGTTCGTCCAGTTGCGGCGGCAGGTCTGGAATCTCCCACTTTTTCAAGAGTTCTTTCAGGTCTCTGTTCATTCACTTATCCTCCACGAGGTGCGAATCGGGAACGCCATCCAGGTAAGGCGCGAGGATTCTTCTGAGGTTGGTTCGGGCGCGGTGCAATCGCGCCTTTACAGATCCGAGGTCGGCCTCCACAATCGTTGCGATCTCGGCGAGGGGCAGATCTTCGTACTCGCAGAGCACGAGGACCTCCCTCTGGAGAGGAGGCAGGCGCTCGATCGCCGACCGCACGGCATCGCATAGTTCCCTGTCCAGAAGCTGGTCGAGCGGGCCAACCGGAGTGGCAAGATCTTCCGGAATCTCTTCCGATGCCTCGTTGTCGGGATCGCGCAAGTGCTTCCGAGCAAGATTGCGCGCCACGGCATAGAGATAGGTCTTGAGCGAGGCTCGATCGGGATTGAATCGTTGGAAATTGCCGATCACTGAAGCAAAGCAATCGTGTGTCACATCCTCAGCGGCTGTCAGCGATCCGAGGAGCCTGTGCGCAAAACTGAAGATTCCCCTTCGATAACGTTCATACAGAAGCAGGAATGCTGCCGCATCGCCGCCTTGCGCCCGCCGGACCAATTCAGCCTCAGTCATGGCAGTTCCTATAGATCAGAAACCGGCTCGCTAAATGCGTATCAGAATGCGAATCCGCACCTAGAGCATTATTACCCTGACGGTCCCAAAGGATACTCTGGATCGGCAAGAATATTCGGCTGGCCAATTGAAGAGGCAACCTGAGCAGTGCTTATCTGGGGAAACGAGCAATCTGCTCCCAATTTGTTTCCGGATTTTGTAACTTTGGGCTTTCGCCAGCGACTAATAGATAGTGACAGGAGATGAACGTGGCCGGCGATGATGCAAAGGAGCGTTTATTCAAGGACCTCGTTGTCGCGAACCAGCGCCGCATTCTGCCGATTGCGCGCAGTTACGCCCGTGCCGACGGAAAACAGGCAACGCTGCTCCATTACCTAGAAAAACAGGAACCCCGCCCTGCTGAAGTTGACATAACTGCGACGTTTATCTATCCGCCCATAGCGTCTGCCGGAGGTGTGCGATGACGCGCTCACCCGTGCGCCTGATCCGGCGATGCAATTGCCTCAGCGCGTGAGGCGCACTGTGTCGCACCCCTCGATGGTCTTTCCATCGACCGCGCGGGTGTTCACACGGGCGCGTGTTGCTCCGTCCCGGTACGCAGGATCGTGCATTGCCCTGCTCAATCAGCCGGTCAACTCTTCTTGGAAGTCACCGTGAAGAAACTATGCACCTCTTGCTCTACCTTGGTGCTTTGACATTTCGGGCACTTGATCTTCTTCTTCTCGTATTCGCTGATCGACATGATCAATGTGAACTTTTTATCGCACTTCTTGCAGAGATACTCATAGATCGGCATGGCTCACTCGCCCTTCATGGCTGCCTGCTCGGTTCTGACATCGGCGGCAAAAGAGATTCGCCGCTCCAGGAACGGCGCAGCAGTCCCAATTTCTTCTCTTATTTCACCTGTTCGCTCTTTGCGGTCATACCCCCTTAGCATTTTAGGAATTGCTCTGATGCAGCTGACTGCAAGGATATATCAAAAAATCGGTGGCAGGCAACCATTTCACCAATCTCGCCGATGGGCGCATTCCCCGCTTACTGCGTGGAAATCGGTGAAATGGTTGCCTGCCAGAGCGCCGATTCTTACCAGAGGCGATACGGCAACGCCTTGCGGTCGAAGTACATGAAGTAGGGATAGCCCTCCCCCAGCGCATAGAACGGCCAGAACTTCAAACGCACGGCAGTCTTGTCCGGCGGCACAACGCGGAGCACCGTCGGCGTCTCGGCGTTCGCGGCGGCCGCGGTAAGCACTCCGCTGGGTTGGCGGCCCTGCTCGGGGACCAGCCAGGCACCGAGTTCTTCGTCCTTCAAGGGCAAACGGAAGTTCGGGTCATGATAGGCCGCCTCGAGCACCAGCACGACGGGGCCGCGCACGACCGCCGCCCGATCCGGATCCGGATGCTGGCGGTCGACGGCTTCCATTCTCAGCGTCAGTGGGATCCTGATCTCGACCCGATCTGCGTCGCGCCAGGTCCGGGTAATCGCCGCCCACTGGCCCGGCCGTGCGTCGACATTGGCCGCCACGCCATTGACCTTCACGGATACGCCGCGCGTCCACGCAGGCACACGAAACTTGAGCGGAAAGCTCGCTGCCTCCTTTGTATGGATCGTCAGTGCCGTCGTATCCTCGTCAGGATACTTTGTCTCCTGAACGACCGTGACGTCGCCTGCGGGGCCGTTCCAGGTCACTTCGGACGCCAGGTACAGGTTGATGTAGAGCGCCGAGGCATCCCTGAAATAAATGATGTTGTGGTAATCGGCGATGTTCTGGATGTATGTGCCCGAGCAGCACGTGTAAGTGTCCCAGTTGTACACTTTCATCCCGCCGCCGACGCGATAGTCGCTGTAGTAGAAGTTCTTGCCGCCTTCCGCGATGGGCAATGCCGCGCCGATGCCGTTGTAAAAGAGCCTCTCGATCCAATCGCCGTAGCGCGCCTCGCCGGTGAATTGCATGAGATAGCGCGACAGCTTGAAGCCCGCCCACGACCCGCATGATGTCTCGAACGTGTCGGAGCGCGTGTCGAGAGCGCGTCCGAGGCTGCCGTCCGTTGCCATGAAGCGCTCGTTCGGCCCGTACCCCCCGGTGGCATAGCACTGGTGGCGCTGAAGGTAGTCGTACGCGTTTCGGATGATGGCGAGGTATTTCGGATCGCCGGTCACCTGGTATGCGAGCGCCGCGCTGCTGAACGTGTTGACGTGACTGTAGGCATGGACGCCCTGCGCGTCCTCAGCGTCTGCGGTCGACTCGAACTTGGCCCAATAGCCGCGATACAGCCATTCGTCCGCGAACGTCTTGAACTTCGGGTCGCCGGTAAGCTGATAGGCGCGATAGAGGTTCTCAGCAAGCGTGTACCACTCCTGGGGCCTGCCGTAGTATGCCTGATTGTGTGTGGGATCGGCGAGCGGCGCTGCCGGGCGCTCGAAGTTCTTGATGGCAAAGTCGGTCACCCGTTCGAGCACGGCCCTCGCCTCCGGATGTCCGCCGTAACGCTCCAGATCGACCAGCCCGCAGACGAGCTTGTCGAATGGGTAATGGCGCATGCCGGCATCGCCGCTGGGCGCGATGGTCTTCGCCCACTCGGCAAACAGATGCCTGGCCTTGTCGCGCATCGCGCTGTCTCCGGCCGCGCGCCATATGCGCGACATGCCGCTTAGCCACTGGCCGAATACCGTGCTGCTGTTGCGCCCGCACCACCCGCCGAGCGGCTTTCCGGGCGCCGGCAGGCCGGCCGCGGCGCGAAAGCCGCAGAGAATGTCGTCGTCGGGCACGCGGAGAAAGAACTCCCGCCCGGCGTCGTACTGGCGCAGCCAGCGGCTCGGGCGGAGCCGAACGCCCTGGTAGTCGAATGGCTCGAGCACAACGCGCCCGCCCGCTCCTTGTGCCTGGGACTCCGATCCGCGGGCGGCCTGGGCCACGAGCATTGCTGCCGCGGACGCCGCTTGCAAAAATTCACGCCGGTTGATTCCGGCGCTAAGGCCGTCTTTTTCGAGCTTCCCCTTTTGCATTTGACCTTCACCTCGATTCAAGCAGTTCCTCGCCGCCGGTCGAATCCTGACCCTTCGCCACACCGGAATCCTCTATTGTGCCCGCGCGCTCAGCGACGAGCTGGGCTGAACGACAGGTTCTGCGAGAAGAACGGCAGCGTTTTGGTTTCGATGCGCTCCGCAATCCGGCTGGTGTGCGTGCCGTCGTAGATCTCGAAAGCGTGCGCAACCTTGTACAACTTTAGGATCTGGTCCAGCGTCTTCACCGTGCCGGCGATCGCTTCGTCTTTGTTCCCGGCGTCGATGGCGATTGCGCGCAGGCGTTTGAGATTCGGAATATGCTGGTCGATCGTTGCCAGCGGCGCGTTTGCCGCCCACTTGGCGGCGACCATCGGCTGGAACCGCCCATTTTGCCAGGGAAGATCGAGAAACAGCGGAGGTTTGTCCGGGTTCGGCGACCATGCGGCTGCCGAGGCAACGATCACTTTGGTGCCGAAGTCGGCTTTGTCGAGGTCCGCCGCCCTGTGGATCGCTTCGGCGCGAGACATTGCAGCACTCCCTTGCTGCATGTTCAGGCTTGGCGTGAGGCAGCAAGCGCTCAAGGCGTAGATGCTGGAGAACACGTCCGGGTGTTTCATCCCGATCCGAATCGTCCCGTATCCGCCCATTGAGTGCCCGGCCAGTCCGCGGCTGCCTGAATCAGGGATCGTCCGGTAGTGAGTGTCCACATACGAGACCAACTCGTTGGCAACGAAGCCTTCCCAATCGCCCGTCGTGATTGAATTCGAGTACATGCTTCCCTGGTATGCGGTATATGCGTTTGGCATGACCACGATCATCTCGCGCGCGGCGCCGCCGGCGAGCGCTTTGTCGATTACGGCTGGAAGGTTGATAAAGTGCGGCTTGAAACCCCACCAGTGCTCTATGTCGTCGGTGAAGCCGTGAAGCATGTAGATGACCGGGAAGCGCCGGTTCCGGTCGGTATTATAACCAGGGGGCAGATACACCGCGACGTCGCGATCCGCGGAGTCACCTTCGAGGTTTCCATCCAGGCCCTTGCCATGTACCTTGACGCGCTCCACCCGCCCGTGCGGGATCGTCGGGTTTGTCTGTGAAACGAGAAAGCCGGCTGCTACTACTGCGACCGCCAGCACGGAAGCGGCGCACGTAGCATTAGATCGGATCCGCATAGTGGAACCCCCTCGAGGAATGCGGTTGGCAATCCAAGCCACTTCTCTATAGGAATAATTCGCTTCGCCCTGCTGGAAGTAGGATACCATGGGTTTATTCGCGAGGTACGCGGCATTATTCCGGCGATCAGGCAAGCGGGTCAGTGGGACAATATCGCCATGGCTGGAAAGCTTCTCGTCGGCACATCCGGGTGGAATTACTACGACTGGAAGGGGTTCTTCTATCCAGAAACCCTGAAAGCAAGGGACTATCTCACGCATTACGCCCGTCACTTCCGGACGACGGAGGTCAATTACTCTTTCTATCACCTGCCCAAGCCGACGACCTACGAGAACTGGGCGGTACAGGTCCCGGAGGACTTCATCTTTGCGATCAAGGCCAGCCGTGTCATCACGCACATACGTCGACTCCGCGACGTCGCCGACATCTGGCAGAAGTTCCTCGAGAACGCTTCCATACTCGGGAATAAACTCGGACCTATCCTTCTTCAGTTTCCTCCTTCCTTCAAACGCAGCGCGGATCTGCTGGACGGCTTTCTCGAGCACAGCGCGAAGCTGAAAGCGTTTCGGGGGACTCGCCTGGCCTTGGAATTCAGGCACGCGAGCTGGTACGACGGCGAGACTTACGAGATTCTAAAAAGACATGGATGCGCCCTGGTCATCGCTCAATCGGAGCGTTATCCACAGGCGCCATACGTTTCGTCCGCCCGCTTTGTTTACCTCCGGCTACATGGGCCGGGCGCGCTCTTCGCTTCTTCATACTCGCAGGATCAACTCGCCCATTGGGCTGCGCGGATAAGAGAATGGATGGCTGAGACGGAGTCTGTCTATGTTTACTTCAACAATGACTTCCACGGTTATGCCATTGAGAACGCCAGGATGCTGGAAGATCTGGTGCCGGGCACATGAGTCTTCGGAGAGTTCGCGCATCAGTATCGATGAATGTCTACTCGTCGCAGGCGACTGCTATGGCAAGGGCGTGGCACACCTGGCGCATCTTGCGCGGCGCAACATGTCCGATGTAGCGGAATAGCCGGGCCTTTTCCACGGTTAGCACGTGATCCAGGGTGACCGCCGATTCACCCTTGAGGCCTTCTTCAACTCCAATGGTCACTTCACTCGGGGCGCCTCGGATGGTCGATGTGATGGGCGCCACGATCACGGTGTGAAGCAGCTCAATGACTTCCGGACGCGACAGCACCAGCACCGGCCGCCATTTGTCGGCAGTGCTGAATCGATAACCCCATATGTCGCCGCGGTTCACTTTTCGGGCCATACCCCCTCTGCGGCCCAACCGTCGAACTCGGATCCCAGAGCCTCGCCGTCACGGTAGGCGCGCCGGTACTTTTCTGCAATCCGGCGAGCCCGTGCACGCCGTAAGTAATCGGCCGCGGCCTGGCGCAGCACCGCGGAGCGCCCCAACTTCTTCACTTCCTCATCCGAGTCGAGCCACTGCAGCAACTCGTCGTCAAACATGACCTGTATAGGTTTCATGTTCATAATTTATCAACACTATCTATCAACATCAATCCAGAAAGTCGGCGACAGTATCTTATGCGCGGGGGCGCACCCGCATGCATGAAAGTATTTGCAAAGCAGGCGCCGAACTTGAGGCGGGATAACGGCGGTGAGAAGTCAGCGCAGATGTTCTTCCGTGTATAACGACAGCTCGACCATGCGCTCGAGCAGGCTCTCGGAAGAGAGACCGGGAAAGTTCGCGTGTACCATTTCTTTGACGTACAGCCTGCAGATGTAGCGCAGCTTCAGCGCCCTGTTGCGGGCAGCATAGATAAAGTCGCGGTGGGCGTTGTTGATGATGATCAAGTTGCGCTCTTCGTCGTAGCGCGAGCGCCATAACTCACCGGGGGAGTGCTGGAACGTGTAAGCGGGCAGCCCCTGGCGGCTAGGCGAGGGCTTGGCCTCTTCTGGAACGAGCGCATCGGTCACCGTGATCACTCCTTCGGCTGCGCACTCGATTTCCCCCTGTCCTACGCGTACCTGCAGGCGCACCAGACCGGGCTCCGCGGCCGCCTGGAATGTGACGATCTCGGCGTCGGTATTCGCCAACGCACCGGCGCCTTCAAACATTTTCCACTGATAGGTGAGGTTTTCCTCCACCGTGCGACGTTCGCGATCACGGGCGACGGCGCGAAGGTTTCTGGTTCGGCCGACCGGCACGGCACATGAGGCTGGAGAGATCACGACACTGTACAAGGGCCCGCAGAACTCGAAGAATTCCTTTTGGTAGGCGCCCCCGTGGCGAGGCTCCGGGGCTGTCTCCGGCTCGCCATTGCCCAGGCCGGGCGCGGGTTTTCGGGAGCCGGACCTCGCCGCGTCCTTGCCATCAGGAATCTCAAACCAATCGTACTCTTCCGGCGGCAGGGCCAAGAGGGCTTCGCGAAACGCGCGGTGAATCGCGCGCAGGATCTCGCGGCTTGCCTGCTCCTCGGCCGCGCGCCGCTGTTCTTCGATCGCGTTTTCCAGGACCTTCTCCACTGGTTCAAGAGCGGCACAGAAGGCCGCAAATCGCTCATCCTGGAGGATTCCTGTGCGCGTGCCCGGCGTGAGCGTCAGGAACGGCGCATCGACGATCCCCTGAAGATAGCCCGATGTCCAGGGAGCGCGCTGGAAGACATCGAGCACCGCAACGTCCTCGAGGACGCGGGTGCCGTGCCGGTACAGGCCGATGCGATTCTCGGGCTGGGGATTGTCGAGATAGACTTCAACGTAGATTTCGCCAAAGCGGGTTTCTGCCGCGGGAACCGGATGGAGCAATCGTCCGGTGAATTCGCGCGGGGCCACTTGGTAGTGTGCGCGCGCCTGGCGATCGACCACCTGCATATGTACGCCGGAGCGCTTGATCCGGTCGCGCAATTCAGAGGCAAGATACCACTGAATCTTCTCACCGCTCAGGTGCCGGATGCCGGGCAGCAGCGGCCGTACGATCACGTCGGTGCCTCCGCTGGCGAACAGCCGGCGCCGCTCCGTGATCGCGTAGCGCGGATCCCCTTTGCGCATCCTCATTTCATAGGTGCGTCCGTCCGCGCCTGCCGATATCAGCGTGAGTTCCTCGCCCAGTGTCCAGAAGCTGAGCAGGCCGATGCCGAACTCCCCCTGGATCTCCCTGCGTTCGTCCCGGTGCAGGTGACGCTTGATCGAATCGCATATGTGGGTGGCGACGAACTGGAAATCGGGCACACCCGAGGAGTCGCGCGGGATCCCGACGCCATCGTCGACAATGCGGAGATAGTTCTTACCTTTTTCCCTGCCGCGCGTGATCACGATACTCTTGGCCTGCGCATCGATGCAGTTTTCAACCAGCTCCGCCACCGCCTTGAGAGGACTTTGCTGTGAGAGCGCAATGATGGTGATCGCGTTCCAGTCGTCCCCGATGCGCAGCTTCCCACCTTGGTGTGAGCTTTGCTTTTTTGTCGGCATACAGCATCCAGATTAGACGCTTTGCACCCTCTTTGGCAACAGGGCAATTGCGCCTGGATCAACGCAGCTTCACCGATTTGCCTTATTGTGGAGGTCATGATAGGCTGGGGATAGCTGGAGGTCAGAGATGACTGAGGTGGACTGGCGCCAACATATCGTTACGGACGGGGCGATATTGGGAGGGAAGCCTGTTCTCCGCGGGACTCGCCTGTCTGTGGAATTCGTCCTCGAGTTGCTGGCTGCAGGATGGGACAGAAGGTCGCTGCAAGAAAACTATCCCAATCTGACTGAGGAACGTATTCGTGCAGTGCTTGCCTATGCGGCGGATACATTCCGGGAGGAGCGCTTCTACATCCTTCCTCCGGAAAAAGCCTCCGTATGAGTGAAAGATATTTGGCCAATGAGAACTTTCCAGCTGCTATCGTGCGCTATTTGCGCGGGCGGGGCGACGACGTCATGCATGCCGCGCTGGACATGACCGGAGCCTCCGACGAGGAAGTGCTGACAAGGTCGGAGAAAGAGAACCGGATTCTCTTAACCTTCGATCGGGACTTCGGCGAAATGGTTTTCCGTCAGCGGCTGCCGGCTGCGCCCGGCATTGTCCTTTTCCGCCTAAGGCAACAGCCCCCCGATGTGACCCTTCACTTCCTGCGGATTTTTTTCGATGCGCAGCCGGACTTGCGTGGCATGTTCACAGTGGCAAGCCCGGGGCAGTTCCGGCAGATGCCGCTCAGTAAGAGCACCGGCAAATCAGTCTGACGATCGCCTTAGCCGGTAGCCAGGTTGCCCCCTTCGAGCCATATCCGACTTCAGCTTTGACGCGATCAGGCCCTCGTTATCGCGGCAGGTGCCCCCGATACATCGCAATCGCAGGCAAGTGAGACTCGGAATCCTGCGGGTAGTGACAAGATCTTTGTTTCGTTTGAAAAGTATGCCCCATCTCGCGCTGCCTGCTGGCGCGCGAGATGGGGGTTGGAATATGCTCCGCTGGAGACCGGGGCTGGTCGCTACTTCTCGTCTAGCTTCCGGCCTGCGTTGAGGCTGTCGAAGTTCAGGATCGTATTGAAGACCATGAAGTAGCTGCCGACCGTTTCGCCGCGGTAGATCGGGTTGTTCGCAAAGAGCACGACGTGGCCCTGGCCTACCGGCACGTCCACCACTACCGGACGCTGCGCGATATCCGTGCCGCCGTTCAACAGACCCGATACCAGCAGCGTGTTCTGTGCGTCGAAGCGCAGCGCCACGCGCGGGCGGAATTGCGGCGGAATGAGATTCGCCGGATTTGGATTCCTCTTCAACTGTTCGTCCGTCGGCAGCGAGTACTGCCACGGCTGTGTCGGCGTGGGCGTGGGCAAGGGCGGGAGGTTGGTCCCCTCATCCGGCGGACGGCCCTGCACCACGTCCGTATCATCCTGCGTGCCGCGGCCAGTCGGCCGGCCACCGCCGGCCCCGCCGCCGCGTCCGCCGCCTGCGGCCGCTGCAGCCGCCGGGGGCGCGCCACCTCCGCCGCCGCGTCCGCCGCCACCCTGGGTGGAGCTGACGCTAAAGCAGGAGCCGTTGTTGCTGTACATCGCAAGGTTGTCTGGCACTCCGTACACAATCGGGCTCGCATCGTCTACGATCTTCGTGCGCAGTAGCGAGCCGACGACGCGCGTCGAGGTGCCGGGGCTGACGGTGCTGACGCCATAGGTGAAATTGCTTGTAACGGCAAACTCCGCGCTGCTATTCGATCCGATGAAGACGCCGCCCTTGTCGATGAAGTCCCGGAGATGCGTCAGCCCTTCGAGCCCCATGCCGATCCGCGTGTCGTCGGTCTGCGCCCACGTGCCGACGTTGGGCGTCTCGGGTGTGTTCTTCCAAGGGATCGGAGTCCTCCACATCGGTGTCCCCTCGACTGCTCCCTGGCTGCCGCCCGGCCCGAAAATGATGACGTCCCACTTGTCACGCAGATTCGCGGTCTTCTTGATCGTTTCCGGGTCGATGTAGTCGTATGGAACCCCGTAGAAGTCGAAAGTCTGGCGCCACCACCCTTCCGTCTGCGTGCTGCTCCATTGGTGCAGGATCGCCACCCGCGCGGCGCGCGCAGGATGCGTCTTTACCGACGGCGCTGCCGCGAGCGCGTACGCCTTGAGGCCGAGTTCGATCGTAACCTTGTCCAGATCCGCCTGCGCGACACCCTGGATGATGAACGATCCGCGGTTGAATTTCGTGCCGTCAGACTCGAACGGCTCCTCGGCCATCTGGATGTCCGCGTTCTTGAGCCGGTAGCGCAGCGTGATGAGCGCGTTATCCGCATTGTGATTGATCGCAAACACCGTGCCCTGGCCACTGACGCCGAACGGCGCCTTGACCTCGCCCTTCACGAGCTCCATCGGGATGTCGAGCACGGCCGTGTCGGTGATGCGTACCGCCTGCACGCCGAAGCCCTCGGGGAACGTCCAGCCAGTGTCGTCGTACGGGCGTGTCTGAGCATCGTTCGGCGCCCAGTACTGATAATCGAGCAGGGCGTCGGCGATGCGCGAGTACGGCTGATCCATGCGCACGATGTAGCTGCCGGCCGGGAAGTCGCGAGTCTGTGGCTGCGGAGGTTGAGGCGGTTGTGCAGGCGTCTGACCCGCCTCGCCCGCGCCGGCCGCAACCGCTGCGCCTCCGGCACCGCGGCCGCCACCGCCTCTGCCTCCTCGTCCGCCCCCGGCGGCAGGCTGCCGAACCGGCAGCTTGACGGTAAACGCTGCCGTCGCGCGCGCGATCTCCACTCTCTGTTTCTGCAGCACGCGCAACAGCTCTGCCTGCGAGCCGAGGCGCGGATCGTTCGCCGGCAACACGTAGGCCGCCGGCCCCTCGACCTTGGGCTTGAGGATCGACCGCTTGCTCTTGTCGTAGAAGTTGCGCAGGAAGTAGATCCGGTTGTTCGCGAGGTAGTTGAGCGAGACGATGATGCCGGTCTGCTCGTAATTATTGTTGTTCCGGAGCGACCAGCGCACGCGACCGACCGGCGGATTCTGCCGGAACCACGTGCGCGCCGTCTCGTTCGCCGAGAGGGTGCGCTCTTGCGTGTCCGCGTTGCCCCCGTTGCCGAACGTCTCGTACAGACGGCTGATGCCGTTGTGCGTCGCCGCGATGAAAAACAGATAGCCGGGCGACCAGGTGTCCATCGTGCCCCAGGCGAAGACGCCGGGCATCCCCATGCGCGTCATCTCGTTGACGTTGTTCCACCCGATCAGATGCCATTCATTGGTGAGAATCGGGTCGAGCCACGCGTTGTACGGCCCGTTGCCGACGGTGTTGTCGTAGAGGAACGAGCCCGATTCGTGCAGGTCGTGCAGCACCAGCGCCTTCCAATCCACGAAAGTATTCAGCACATTTTGCGTGAGCTTGAGGGTGAGGCCCATCGCGTCGCGGTTGTTGTCGTGACCGACGTAGTGGCCCGAGTAGACGGCGCTCATCGGTGTGTCGTTCGGGTGCTTTTTCTTCCACTCGTAGACGTCGACGACGAGATCACGCCCGTCGGGTTCGGTAACCGGCGTGATGAGCGTGATGACGTGCTCGCGGATGTTGCGGATGTACAGGCTGTCGTCGACGGCCAGGCGGTAGGCCAATTCCATGAGCGCCGTCGGCGCGCCGGCTTCAGACGAGTGAATCGTGCCGGTGATGTAGTAAATCGGCGCGGCGCGCTTCGCGATTTCGTCCGCGACCGCGTCATCCATCTTGATCGTCCGTGGGTCAGTGAGCTTGGCGAGGTCGGCTTTGTTCTGGTCGAGCTTCCCCATCAGCGCTTCGGACGCCACGGCGACGGCGATCATCTCGCGGCCTTCTTCGGTGGTGCCGATCGAGTAGACCTTGACGCGCGGCGTCGACTTCTCCAGGAGGCGCATGTAGTCGTACACCTCCTTGCTGTACGGCAGCTTGCCCGGAGCGCCGGCGATGTCGCCGAGGATGGCCTTGGGCGTCGGGATAGTCGTCGACGCCGGCAGGTAATCAATGACAGGCGAGAGGAAGAACTTCTCGGTGGTGTACTCCTGGATCTTCTTCGTGTACTCCTCGTCGATCGGCTGATTCGGATCGCGGCCTGGCTTGGCGGTCGCGAGATCAGCCTCCGTGACCACGGGCAGCGCGGGCTTCTTCCCCGGCTTGGTTTGTTTGGCCTGTGCGGCCTTCGTCTGTTTGGTCTGGTCGGGCTTCGCCTGATTAGGCTGTTGGGCGAACAGCAGAAACTGCGTTGCCGCAATTGCCAGACCCAGTAGTAATCGTTTCGTGATCTTGTGACTGTTCATGGAAGACCTCATAGATTGTGGGAGCATTTCTATATCGAGTGAGGCTTGAGAGCAAGCGAATTTCACCAGGCCGACGCACGGCGCTATCCTGACGCGATGCTCAGCCCGAGGCCTAGGGAGCGGAGCCGGCCACCACATTGGCAGGTTCACCGGCGAGAAAGGACCATACGTTTTCAACCGCGGGCGCGAGGCCCGTATCCACAACCTCCACAGCAATGCCCGCGGAGTGAGGGGTGGGAACGACGTTGTCCGTTCCCGTACCCCAGATCGAAAGCAAACGCAAATGTCCAGCGTGCTGGAACACGTAGTCGGTGAACTTCGACGAGGCTCGGATATTGATGACAAACTCGGCATCGGCAATGCGGGCCCCTAAATCCGCCTCGGAACCAGGCAGAGTGTCGAAGTATGCAACCGAAGCCCGCTCTTGAAGTTCACGGTAGGCACGGCTCCGAGCTATGACCTGCGGAAAGTCATCGGGGACGACAACTCTGGGGTGGTTCATAAGCAGTCAGTGCCTGATTGAGTCTATCATAGTGCCGCTTTTTCCCGCCACGTGGCGTGACTGTTCGATCTCGCGATTTCGCGGGTAGGGCCCGTGTCTCGAATGGTGTCTCATTTGCTGACATAATTCCGGAGCAAATTCGCCTCAATCGATGATATTCTTCTCGCCTTAAAATGGAAGCACTGCTATCGATCCGGGTTCCCTGTGGCTTCCAGTCCCGGGTGGCCGCCACGATGAAAATCGCCTTCATAGGAACTCACGGTGTAGGGAAGACCACCCTGGCTTATGAGCTTTGCAACGAACTCAAAAAGCAGAGCCTCGACGTCGGCTTCATAGACGAGATTGCCCGGAGATGCCCGTTCCCGATCAACGAAGCCACGAGCTTGGAAGCCCAGACCTGGATTCTTGCCACAACTATGGCGCGCGAGCTGGAGCTGAGCAAGATCTACCCCAACATCATCTGCGACCGTTCCGTGCTGGATAACTATGTTTACTTGCGGCACAAGTTCGGTCACATCCCCGAGCTGCACGGGCTGGCATCGTACTGGGTCAGAACCTACGACCTGCTGTTCAAGGTGCCGTTTACGCGGAAGTACCTGAATCCCGACGGTGTCCGGTCCACGGACCTGGAATTCCAGGAGGCCATCGAGAAGGAACTGGCGGAGCTGCTCCAGGAAGATAGAGTCCCCCACCACAATCATCAGGACATGAAGAGCACCGTGGAGATCATTCTGGATTACCACCGGGTGCATGTCGGCCCGTTGCAGCCGCGCATTCCGGGCATTTAAGCTGAGGTTTCCTTCGCCGATACTGTACGCCCGGAACATCCAGCTCCGTTTTTTGATCCGTTCGCTTTTTCATACATTTTGTTCTTGCTTCTTCTCCGACCAATCTGTATACACAATGGTAGACAAAGACGGGGGTTGGGAATCATGATGGTCGTGATCGAACGGTCGTTAGACGAGCCGGTTTACGAGCAGATCGCCCGGCAGATCCGCGAGTGCGTGGCCTCCGGCGAATTGTCGCCGGGAACGCCGCTGCCGACGGTTCGGGTTTTGGCCTCGGATTTGGGAGTGAATCTCAACACGGTCGCGCGGGCCTACTGGATGTTGGAAGAGGAAGGCTTCATCCGTATCCGTGATCGATCCGGCGCTCGGGTGGCCGCGCCGGCCCGCAAGCCGGCCGGGGATCGCGAGAGACTCCGACAGGAATTGAGGGAGACGCTGGCGCGACTACGTCAAGCAGGGTTTACATCTGAGGATCTGCATCGTCTCGTTGAGCGCGAGATAGCTTCTCTGGCCGACGGCCGGGACAAGTAGACGAAGGGGTGCCCAATGGAAACGCGAATTATATGGATCTCGTTCTTGGTCTTGCTTGGAGTGATCGGAGGTTTCTACTTTTTGTTTCCACGCATCAGCCGCAGTGGTCTGCTGTTCGGTGTTTATGTCGGTGAAGAGGTTTCCAAGAGCGAGGCAGCGCGCCGGATCACGCGTTCCTGGTACCTGGGTATGGCCTTGTGGCTGGCTGCTGCAGTAGCCCTCGCTCTCATCATGGGCCTACAATACCAGTCGGTGCCTGGTTCTTCCGCTGCGCTTTTCCTTTTGCCGCTGGGTTTCCTGGAGGAGTACTTGCGGGCCTACTGGCGAGCACGGAAACTGGCCCGCGGACGCGCGGCACCGCTGGCAGCTGCGGTTATCCTCACTGAAGAGCCCAAGCCTCTCTTTTTGCCGTACATGGCCATGGGGTTCGGCTTGGTTGGCGGACTCTACTCCATTGGCTATGCCTGGAGCCACTACGCGCAGCTGCCAGATCTCGTGCCCATCCATTTCGGTCTTCTGGGACAGCCCGACTCCTGGAGACCCCGTTCTTTCTCTACCGTAATGATGCTGCCGACGATGTGCCTGGTCATGGGCGTCGGGATCGCAGGGATGGCGTATCTGATCGGCCAGGCTAAGCGCGCCATTCGCTACGGCGACCAGGGCGTGTCATTTGAGGCTCAGCAGCGCTTCCGGCGGATCATGGCCAACTTTCTCGCGATCGTCTCTTTGCTGCTTACGGGCATGTTGACCATTCTGTCTCAATCCTCAATAGAGGTGGGGCTGAGGAGAGCTCAAGCCTTGTCCCCCGCCATGATGATGTTGACCCTCATTCTGGTGATTTTTGCTTTGGCGGGGAGCATTTACATTGCTGTGAGATATGGGCAGGGTGGATCGCGGCTGGAGAAGAGCGCTGCAGATCGACCCCTGACCGACGGGTTGGCTGACAACCGCCTGTGGGTGCTGGGAATGTTTTACGTCAACCGGGATGATCCGTCCTTGTTTGTGGAACGCCGCTTTGGGTTGGGCTATACGATCAACTTTGGAAATCCGAAGGCGGTGGCACTGTTAGGCGGGTTTATCGGTTTGATTATTCTTATAGCGATTATTGCAAAGTTCGCCAGCTGAGTTTGCGGGCGAAAACCCGTAGAACGCAGCGCAGCGTGGCGCCGCATCCAGCTGGAGAGGGATGACCATGAGAGTTCTGTGTGCGGCATTGGCAATGTTTTTCGTCGTCGGGAGTGCTTTCCCTTGGTTTTTCACGCAGCAATCGCTGGAGGGGCATTGGGAAGGAGCCATCAGTATCCAGGGCATTCAGCTGGAAATCCGGGTGGATTTCAAGGCCGATCAAGAAGGCCTCAAAGGAACCATCGATGTTCCCCAGCAAGGCGGGAAAGGGCTTGCACTCAAGAATGTGCGCTTTGAAGATCCCAAGGTGCACTTTGAGTTACCCGCGGGCCCGACTCTGGCGATGTTTGATGGTGAACTCAAGAAAGATGAAGTTTCTGGAAGCTTCGCCCAAGGGCCGGCGACAGGGACTTTCTCCCTGAAACGCGGTGCAATGCCGAAAGCCGCACCACCAGCGGAAGAGCCGGTTCCCTACAAGCAGGAAGAGGTAGGCTTCACCAACGGCACTGTCACCCTTGCCGGAACGCTTACGTTGCCGGCCTCCGAAGGGCCGTTTCCTGCGGTCGTGCTGATTACGGGAAGCGGTGCGCAAAACCGTGATGAGGAAATCCTCGGCTTCAAGCTCTTCCGTCTGATCGCCGATTACCTCACGCGCAACGGCATCGCCGTCTTACGCTATGACGATCGTGGCGTGGGAGGCTCGACGGGCAGCACCTCCGAGTCTACAACGGATGACTTTGCCGGAGATGTGCTGGCTGCCGTTCAGTTGTTGAAGGTGCGTCCTGATATCGACGCAAAGCACATCGGCCTCTGCGGTCACAGCGAAGGTGGCATCGTTGCCCCGATTGCCGCCTCTCGTTCCAAGGACGTTGCGTTCATCGTGCTCATGTCCACGATGGGTGTGACGGGCGAGAGGATCATGCTGGCTCAAGGTGAGGCAATCGGCCGTGCCAACGGAGCAAGCGCGGAAGATCTGAAGAAGGAGGCGGAATTCCAAAAACGCATTTTCAAAGCAGTGCGAGGGGGCGGTGGCTGGGAGGAGTTGCGTGCTGACATGCGTCGTGATGTATTGGCGCAGGTCAAAGAGATGCCAGCAGAACAAAGGAAAACGATCCCTGACCTCGATGCGTATGCGGACCAGGCAGTCGATGCCGCGATCAAGATGCCGCAGAGTCCTTGGTTTAAGTACTTCCTTGATTTGGACCCTGCTCCGTACCTGGAGAAGGTGCACTGCCCGGTGTTGGCACTGTTTGGAGAGTTGGATACGCAGGTGCCTGCCGCGGAGAACAAGCAGGCAATCGTCGCTGCCCTGGAAAAGGGGGGCAACCACGATTACACGGTGCAGATCTTGCCCAAGGCAAACCACCTCTATATTGCGGCCGTCACGGGGAGTCCGAAGGAATACACTTCGCTTAAAAAAGAATTCGTCCCCGGCTTTCTCGATCTCATCACCCGCTGGATCCGTATGAAGAGCGGATTGCAGGCTGCTGGATAGGATGTCGATCCCTTTGGGAATCTCGGGACAGGGAAAGTTCGAACACTGCTTCGGAGTTTATGTCGCCCGTGTTCAGTTGCAGAAACAACCCGGTCATTGGCCCGCCTTTTGGATCACCGGGCCGGGCGTCAATCAGGTCGGGAATGGAGGGCGCGACGGGGCTGAGATCGACATCATGGAAAAGCCATGGCTGGATGATCGTGTGCAGCATACGTTCCATTGGGACGGCTATGGACCGGATCACAGATCGGAAGGCAACGTCGTGCGCGTGCCGGGGGTCATGGAAGGCTTTCACACTTTTGGCCTGGTGTGGGAGCCTGATGAGTACGTGTTTTTTGTGGACGGCAAGGAAACCTGGTGGACATCCGCAGGCGGCGTGTGCCGGGTTCCGGAGTACATCCTGTTGAGCGATGAAGTGGGGCAATGGGGCGGCGACATTTCCCAAGCGAAGTTGCCTGACCAGTTCCTGGTCGATTACGTGCGTGTGTACGATTTGGCAGACAAAAAGTGAGCGCGGCGCCCGAATTCAGCTGTTCTGGTTTTCCTCACAAGGGGAGATTCGATCGACACAACCCTCCTCATCCGAAATCGGATGCAAGTCGGCCCGTTGCAGCCACGCATTCCGGGCATTTGAGAAACTCGGTGACAGGCACCGAATTGCGTTGACAGTCCTGGGTATGCGGAGTTCCGACCTAATGCCGTTAACTTAACTATAAGTCGTTGATATAAAGACACTAACGAGAAGTTTGACACCTTCTCCTTCGTTTTGCATTTCTCCTATAAGACCTTTCCTTTCTGCATTTGCACGATTTTTCTTGACAGCAATAGGTCAGTGTATTATAAAGTTATACTTAGCATTTACTTATTTTCGCAGGCTCCAAGAGCCTATAGGAGATTTCCACCATGGACAAGGAAGATGTCAAAGAGGTGTTG
>Ga0315279_10000568_pt1 | contig 71882 bp, 67 predicted proteins | sample YL17G06_20_MG_FD_203694 | JGI IMG/M metagenome (GOLD analysis project Ga0315279, IMG submission 203694) | Sediment microbial communities from Yellowstone Lake, YNP, Wyoming, USA - YL17G06_20 | ecosystem: Environmental > Aquatic > Freshwater > Lake > Sediment | place: USA: Wyoming | collected...
AGGAGCTGCTCGATCTCGGCTGCGGCCGCCGCGTCGAACCTCGAGGCGTCGTGCGGGTGCATCCCCGCGGTCGCGAAGACACCCGCGAAGGACTCCGCCAGCTCGAGCGACCGGCGGCTGGTTTCGGGGTCGATCCCGGCGCAGACGAGGGTGCCCACGCCGACCGCCCGCGCGGTCTCCACCGCGGCTGAAGGTTCGCCCTTGAGGAGGAACAGGTGGCAGTGCGCATCCACCGCCCCGCTCTTCACCGATTCCTCAGGGTTGCGGTCGCTCATCGAAGACTCACGATACGGGCTCTCCACCTACGGTCAACCCGCGATGCGGGCGACATCTGATTCGGAAGAGAGCGAAGCGCGCCGGTGTCCACCAACAGTCGAGGAGCGGGGTCTCACGTGAAACGCGATCCGGAGAACCTTCACTCAGGACTCGAGGCGCGGGAATAGGGCGTCGCCTTTCGCGGTCTTCGTGCCGGGCGTGAGGCCTCCCCACGCGACCGCCTCCGGTACGCGTTGGCTCGCGAGCGGCGGCTCGAGGCCGAGCTGCCCCCAGAGTCGCTCCGCGGCGCCCGGCATGATGGGCCGGATCAGGATCGCGAGGATCCGGAGCGTCTCGGCCGAGGCGTAGAGGACGCTCGCCAGCTCGCCCCGCCTCGCGCCGTCCTTCGCGACCTTCCACGGCTCCTTCTCGACGAGGTACCGGTTGGCCCGGGCCACGATCTCCCAAAGCGCGGCGAGCGCCTGCTGGAGCCGGAGGGCGAGCATGTGCTCGTCGTACCGGCGGACGACGTCGGCCACGACCACAGGCAGGTCGGCCCCGGCGCCGTCGATCACCGGTTCGGGGACACGCCCCTCGAAGTACGAGCCGAGCATGGCGAGCACCCGTGACGCGAGGTTCCCGAGGCCGTTCGCGAGGTCGGCGTTGTGGCGTTCGGTCATCGACTCCCACGAGAAGCTGCCGTCCTGACCGAACGAGATCTCTCGCATGAAGTAGTAGCGGTACGAGTCCGCCCCGAAGTGATCGGTCAGCTGTGAAGGGTGGATGCCCGTGAGCTTCGTCTTCGACATCTTCTCCCCGCCTACGAGGAGGTAGCCGTGGACCCACACTTGGCCGGGGGGCTCCAACCCGGCGGCCATCAGCATCGCCGGCCAGTACACGGCGTGGAACCGGACGATCTCCTTCGCCATGAGATGAACGTTCGCCGGCCAGATCCGCCCGAACCGCTCGGGGTCATCGGCGTACCCGGCGGCTGTCAAGTAGTTCGTGAGCGCGTCGAACCAGACATAGCAGACGTGCGTCGGGTCCCAGGGCAGCGGGATGCCCCAGTCGAACGAGGTCCTGCTGATCGAGAAGTCCTGGAGGCCTCCGCGGATGAGGGAGAGGACCTCGTTGCGGCGCGTGTCGGGCTGCACCGCGTGCGGGTTCGCCTCGTAGTGCTCGAGGAGTCGGCCCGCGTAGGCCGAGAGGCGGAAGAAGTAGTTCTCCTCGCGCATCAGCTCCACCGGCCGGTCGTGGATCGGGCAGTTGCCGTCCACGAGGTCGTCCTCGACGTAGTAGGCCTCGCAGGACACGCAGTACAGCCCTTCGTAGGTCCCGAGATAGATGTCGTCGCGACCGTTCCCGCGAACGGCTCCGAGCAGCTTGGCCACGGCCGCGTGGTGTCGAGGCTCAGTGGTCCGGATGTAGTCGTCGTACGCGATGTCGAGCCGCGCCCAGACCTCTCGCCATTCCGGGTCGACGCTGTCGACCCACGCTTGGGGGTCCATGCCGGCGGCCTCGGCCGCCCGCTGAAGCTTCAGGCCGTGCTCATCCACCCCCGTCAGGTGGAAGACCTCCTCGCCGCGGAGCCGGTGGTACCGGGCGATGAAGTCGGCGGCCACGGACGTGTACGCGTGCCCGATATGGGGCACGTCGTTCGGGTAGTAGATCGGCGTCGTGATGTAGAAGACGTCCCGGCCCATAGCCGGGTCATTCTACGGGTGGGCCGCCGTCCGGCGCGTCACGCGGGGGTCAGGTCCAACGACACACCACCACGGAACGGTACCATCCGCCACCGCACTCGTGGCCCGGAACCGTTGGGAGGCAAGCCGTTCGGGAGTACGCGGGAAGAGAAGTCCGTTCAGCCGCGCGGCGTCAGACAGCCGGCGTCGCGCCCGAGGAGCTTCAACCCCTCGAGGTCCCCGGGGCCCCAGGAGGTCTGGAACGGGTCGGGGTACTCCGTCGCCCCCTTCACATCCGACGACCACATGATCTCGTCTCCCGAGCCAACGTGCGCCAGTCCCATGAGGTGGCCAAGCTCGTGCATGAGAACCACGCCCCGGCTGAACCGCTCGCCGAAACCCGGGGGCAAGGGCTCGCCGGCGTCGATCGCGACCACCCCGCTCACGAACTCGTGCGCGAGGTCGCCGTCACCGCGCTGCGGCTCACCGAAGGCCACCGCCTTGTGGGTGTCGACGAGGAAGTCGAAGTGCTCGTGCGGGACCCAGGCAACCAGCAACGGAAGCCAGCGCGACTCCTCCGGCGTCGTGTCCTGGAACGCTGTGCCGATCTGGGTGTCGACGGTCTGCGTTGTCACCCCGTCGAACACGAACGCGATCCCCGTCCCGTCCGAGACGCGCTGCACCGCCTCGCGCACATCCGCCATCGCTCCGTCCGGCGCGTCGATCAGGTTCACCTCGTAGTGGATCGGCTGACACGGGTTCCAGCGGTACGGCGTGCCGTCGGGGAGCACCTCGAGGAATCGATGCTGGCCGTGGACGGACCCCCGGCCGACCTGTCCGATCGTTCCCAGCGCCGTCGCGAGGAGCGCGAACAGAGTGACGAGGACGACCGGCAGGACCCACGCGGGGCGCGCAAGGGGTCGCGGCGAGGGTGGGAGATCGGACCTCGGCGGGACCGGGAACGCGGGTGGGGGCGGCTGCTGCACGCCCGCCTCAGACGAGCTTGCGGTAGATCTCGTTCGCGGAGGCGCCGCGCGCGTGCGCTACCTCCGCGGCCGCGTCGCGCTTGCGCATCCCCGCCGCGACGAGCGCGCGCGCCTCATCGACGAGCGCCTCGAGGTCGACGAGGTGCGGCTCGCGCGCGCCCTCGAGCACGACGACCACCTCGCCCTTCAGCTCGTGGCCGCCGAGGCGCGCCAGCACCTCAGACGCGCGGCCGCGGACGACCTCCTCGTGGAGCTTGGTGAGCTCGCGGGCGATCGCGACCTGTCGGTCGCCCAGCTCGACGAGCACGTCACGCAACAGCGTCGCGACGCGCAGCGGTGACTCGAACAGCACGACCGTACGCGGGTCGCGGGCCATCGCCCGCAGCCGCGTACGTCGCTCCCCCGTCCGCTTCGGCAGGAATCCCTCGAACACGTACCGGTCGGTCGGCAGCCCCGACACGACGAGCGCCGTGACGACAGCCGATGGGCCGGGCACGATGCGGACGTCGATCCCCTCGTCGATGCACGCGCGAACGAGCGGGAAGCCCGGATCCGACAGGCCGGGCATCCCGGCGTCGGAGACGAGCCCGACGTCCTTCCCGTCGCGGAGGATCTGGATGAGCTCTCGCGTCCGGGCTCGCTCGTTCCCCTCGAACAGCGAGAGGATCTTCTTCTTCCCGATGCCGCAGCTCGCGAGAAGCCGGCCCGTCCGCCGCGTGTCCTCGGCCGCGACGACGTCGACGTCCTTGAGCGTCTCGCGCGCCCGATCGGTCATGTCCTTGAGGTTCCCGATCGGCGTCCCGACGAGGTACAGCGTCCCGGTCACAGCACCCATCGTGGCACGGTTCGACCGGCGCGTGAACGGCCGAAGGACGTACGCCGACGTCGGGGGGGTCAGCGCGCCGGTGGGAACCGCAGATCGCGAGGCCCACCGAGGGGGCTGAGGCGAACCCCTCCGGCTTCAGCTCACGTACCATCAGCCGGTGTCCAACTTCCTACAGAAGCTGAACCGTCCCGCCGTCGCCGTGATCGCCGTCGGGCTCATCGCCGGCGTGCTCCGCTTCACGCACCTCAGCTACCCGCCGGAGCGGATCTTCGACGAGGTCTACTACTCGAAGTCGGCGTGCATCTTCCTCGGGTACTCGGACGAGCGCTGCGCGATCACCTCCTCCGACGAGAAGTTCTGGCGCAACGACAAGAACGACACCGGGGCGTGGGTGCACCCCCCGCTCGGCAAGTGGGCGATCGCGCTCGGCGAGCTCGCCTTCGGGACCAACTCGTTCGGCTGGCGCTTCTCCTCGGCCGTTGCCGGTACCGCCAGCGTCGTGTTCCTCGCGATCATCGTGCAGCTGCTGTTCGGGAGCCCCATCTGGACGTTCACCGGAGGCCTGCTGCTCGCAACCGAGAGCCTGAACTTCGTGCAGTCGCGCGTGGCGATGCTCGACATCTTCGTGACGTTCTGGATCGTCCTGACCTTCCTGCTGTTGCTGCTCGACCGAAGATGGATCGACCGGAGGACGCCGGCGATCGCACCGGGCGGGGCCGGGGCGGAGGCGACCCCTGAGCCCCTCGCGATCACCATCGGGGAGGAGGCAACCCCTGAGCCCCCGGCCCCGCCCGGACCAACAACGGCGCCGGTGCGCGTGCCGTCGCCGCTGTGGCGGCCGTGGCGCCTGGCCGCCGGCGTCGCCCTCGGAGCCGCGATCGCGACGAAGTGGTCGGGTCTGACGGCCGTCTTCGGCGTCATCGTGCTTTCGCTGATGTGGGAGGTCGCCCGGCGCCGGCGCGTGGGGATGCACACGCGCCGCGCGCTCTGGCGCACTATCCAATTCGAGAGCTTCCCCATCGTCGTGTTCTTCCTCGCGGTGCCGGTCGTCGTCTACTACGCCTCCTACATCGGATGGTTCTTCCATCTCGGCTGGAGCTTCGACAAGTGGATCCACCTCCAGGGCGACATCGCGAACTACCACGAGCACCTGAAGTCGGCCGGCGACAAGGGCAAGCCGATCCACCCGTACCTAGCGCAGGCGTGGAAGTGGATCCTTCTGTGGCGACCGGTCCTTTACTTCGCGAAGTACGGCAAGGACGTGCGACACGTGATCTACGCGAACGGGAACCCGGCGATCTTCTGGGGCAGCATCATCGCGATCCCTTACGCGGCGTACGCGTGGTGGAAGAAGCGCGACTGGCGAGCCGGGTACGTCGTCGTGACGATCGCTGCGCTGTACCTGCCCTGGTTCCTCGTCACGCGGCCGCAGTTCTCCTTCTACGCGACGCCGATCACGCCGTTCTTCGTGCTCGCGTGCGTGTACGCGCTGCGGGACCTCTCGGAGGCGCACATCGCCGGCTCGCGCTCGCGGCCGTGGCTGCCGGTCGCGGTCGGGTTCGTGATCGTCTCGGTCGGGCTGTTCTTCTGGTTCTGGCCGGCGCTCACCGGCGGTCCGCTCTCGGGCACGGCGTGGCAGCTGCGGGCCTGGTTGCCGAGCTGGGTCTGACCGGTTCCACGGGCGCGGCGTACGCTTGAACCGCCATGCGGTACGCGATCCGCCGCAACCTGCTGTGGTCGCCGCTCCTCATCGCGCTCGGCGGGACGGCGCGCGACTCGTTCGTCGAGGTGGAGCCCGGCCGGGTGCGGTTCCGCTTCGGGTGGGGCTTCGACCAGACCATCGGCCGCGAGCAGATCGTCGACGCCTACCGCACCGGCTGGCCGCTGATCGCCGGGATCGGCTGGCGGATCGGCGGGGGCTGTGTCGGGCTGATCGGCTCGCGGACGGGCGTCGTCGAGGTCGTGCTCCGAGAGCCGCGCCGCGCCCGCGTGGTCGGCCTGCCGTACACGTTCCGGCGGATCGCGGTCTCGCTCGAGGACCCCGAGGGTTTCCTCGCGCAGATCCGGAGGTCGGCAACGACGGTGTGACCGGTGGTCGCGCGGACCTCCGTGCGACTCGGAGGCGCGGCGGGATACGATTCCAGCCTATGCCCCGCGAGCACGTGTTCATCCCCATGGCCGACGGCGTGCGCCTGCACGCGACGCTCTACTTCCCCGACGGCGATGGGCCGTGGCCGGCGGTCCTCGAGGCCCTCCCCTACCGCAAGGACGACGTCACGGCCTCGTACCGGCCCGAATACGTGCGCCTGGCCGAGCACGGCTACGTGATGTGCAGGGTGGACGTCCGCGGCACCGGCACGAGCGAGGGTACGGCCGAGGACGAGTACCCGGTGAAGGAGCAGAAGGACCTCTGCGAGGTCATCGACTGGCTGGCGACGCGCGAGTGGTCGACCGGCAACGTCGGGATGTACGGGACCTCGTACTCGGGCTTCAACTCGATCCAGGTCGCGATGGAGCGGCCGCCGGCGCTGAAGGCCGTGATCCCGATCTTCGCCACCGACGACCGCTACGCGGACGACGTCCACTTCTTCGGCGGAGTGCTGAAGGCCCTCGACCTCGTCGACTACCCGCTCTACATGGTCTCGATGAACGCGCTCCCGCCGGTACCGGCGCTGTACGGCGAGGGCTGGCGCGAGGTGTGGGAACAGCGGGTGCAGCGGAACGAGCCGTGGACGATCCGCTGGCTCGAGGAGCAGACGTTCGGCCCGTACTGGCAGCACGGCTCGCTCCGCCCCAACTACCACGCGATCGAGGCGGCGACGATGATCATCGCCGGCTGGGCCGACGGCTACACCAACAACTCGCTCCGCACTATGGCCGGCCTCACGTGCCCGAAGCGCCTGCTGCTCGGACCGTGGGCGCACATGTCGCTCGAGTCCTCGCTCCCGGGGCCCAACATCGACCCGGTGCCGGAGATGCTCCGGTGGTGGGACCGGTGGCTGAAGGGCATCGACAACGGGATCGACCGTGAGCCGGAGATCGTGGTGTTCGTCCGCCGTCCGACGAAGCCGGAGCCCGACCTCTCGGAGCTGAACGGCAAGTGGCGCTACGAGGCCGGCTGGCCGCTCGAGCGGCTGGAGGAGCGCCCGCTCCTGCTCGGGAACGCCGAGACGCCGGGCCGCGTACCCATCGACGTGAACGAGCTCGAGGTCCGCGGCGACGTGGGTTGGACGGCGTGGATCTCGTGCGCCGGGTCGCTCCCGTACGGCCAGCCGATCGACCAGCGGCCCGACGAGGCGTTCTCGCTCGTGTACGAGTGGGCGCCGCTCGAGGGCGAGCTCGAGATCCTCGGCCACCCGCGCCTCGAGGTCACCGTGCGCTCGTCGGCGCCCGTCGCCTACCTCGGCGCGAAGCTCTGCGACGTGTTCCCCGACGGCACCTCGGCGCTCGTGACGCGGGGGCTCCTGAACCTCACGCACCGCGAGTCGCGCGAGGATCCCTCGCCGCTCGAACCCGGCGCGGAGTACCACGTGGTCGTGGAGCTCGAGGTGACCTCGTGGGTGTTCGAGAGGGGACATCGCATCCGCCTGGACATCGCCGGCACCGACTGGCCGAACGCGTGGTCGCCGCCCGCCCCGGTCACGCTCTCGATCGAGCGAGCCGGCTCGGGGCTGATCCTCCCGACGGTTCCGGGCCCGGCGCCCATCGCCGAGCGGCCGGTGCTCCCACCGCCGTCCAAGCCGAAGGACAAGCTCGAGTCGCCCAAGGGCAACATCTCCTCGGAGGTCGTCTGGCGCGTCGAGCAGGACATCCTGGCTCGCGAGACGCGGGCCGTGACCGTCTACGGCGGAACGACGGAGGCCGAGAACGACCGGCCGCGGTTCACCGACCGCTACGAGGGGACGGTCGCGGTGTCCACGGCGGACCCGGGCACGGCGCGCGCGGAGGGTCGGTCCTTCTTCGAGATCGAGTGGCCCGAGGCGACGGTTCGCACGGAGGTGCGCCAGGTGATGGCGAGCGACGCCGAGGCGTACCACCTGAAGCTCGAGCTCGACGTTTCGGAGGACGGCGAGCCGCGCTGGTCCCGGCGCTGGGACCGGCGGATCCCCCGGAAGCTCCAGTAGCTACTCGGCCGGCGCCGCGGCCTCGGCCCGGCTCTCGGCGGTGAGCGGCGTGATGACCACCGGATCGGTCCCGAACAGGTCGCTCGTCGCCATCCGGACCGACACGTCCTGGCGGCCCGCCGCGAACACGACCCGGTCGCGCTCGGCGACCGCCGGGTCCACGTACATCGGCGCGAGCAGCATCATCGACAGCGGGGGCAGCGCTCCGAGTTCGTAGTCGGGGAACGCGCGCTCGAGCTCGCGCTCGGCCGCCAGGCGCGCCTGGGGGTCCTTCGTGATGTCGGCGACGAGCCCCAGATCAAGCTTCCGCGACGCCGGGATGACCATCAACGCGGGGCCGTAGTTCGCGATGACCACGACGGTCTTCACGACCTCGTCCTCGGAGATGCCCATCGTGTGGGCCTCACCGACGGCGGTCGGGGCCTTCTGGTGCGGGATCACGGTGAAGGTGACGCCCCGTCCCTGCAGGTAGTCCAACACAGCTGCCATGTACCAGACCTCCTCACACGGGCCACGTTCAGTCTAGGCCATGCCGTCGGTGGAAAGGAAACGGCCGAAAGGCTGAGTTTCTGCGGCGTGTCCCCTGCTCACCGCGCGTCGGGCCTCAGTGGAAGCCGGGCAGGTGCTCACGGAACAGCAGGTAGCCGACCCCGGCGCCGACGTCCAGGAGGAAGTGGGCCACGATGAGCGGCCACGTGCGCCGGGTCCGGGCGAACACGAACCCGAAGAACACACCCATCGCGAGGTTCCCGGCGAAGCCGCCCCACCCCTGGTACAGGTGGTACGTGCCGCGGAGCAGCCCGCTCGCGACGATCGCCGCCACGGCCGACGCGCCGAACTGGCGGAGCCGCGTGATGAGGTAGCCGGCGACGATGACCTCCTCCACGAGCGCCGCCTGGGTCGCGGACATGAACAGCACCGGCACCGTCCACCAGTGGCCGGGTGGGACCGGCACGACGAACCTGTTCACGCCGATCGCGACCGCCGCGAGGTACACGAGGATGCCCGCGATACCGACGACCGCGAACAAAGCGACGCCGCGGCCGAGATCCTCCGCCGGCCGGTCCCACGACAGGCCGATCGAACCGAGACCCTCGCCGTTCCGCCGCACCAGGTACGCGACGAGCCACACGGGCGCGAGGCCGAACACGAAGTTCGCGAGCTGCGTGGCGAACGGGACCGGCCTGACGACGTACACGGTCACGCCCTTCACCGGCGCGGACGTCAGGTTGATGATCGCGTAGACCGCGCTCGCGAAGAGCGAGAGCGACAGCACCACGAGGACCTCTTCGGTGAGGGTCCTCCTCGGGAGCAGCGGCTTCGGGACGCGCTCCTCGGTACCCATATGGGAACTGTACGGCGGGGCGCGCTACCAGACGTCGCCGGGGCGCCACTCGCAGCTGATCGGCGCGTCGAGGTCGAGCGGCGGGGACGCCGGCGTGGGGAGGACCATCACGGCCCCGTCCTCCTCCGGGGTCCGCACCGGTCCACCCTCGGTCCGCACGGAGATCGGACCCCGCCACACGCGCCACCCGTGCCGCTCGTAGAACGTCGGACGCGACGTGTCCAACGCGCCGAGCTGGTAGGCGGCTGCGATGTGCTCGTTCACGGCGCGCAGCACGCGGGTGCCGAACCCCCTGCCCTGCAGCTCCGGACGCGTGGCCATGTTCTCCACGTAGCCGGTGGAGAGGCGATGGCCGCCCGTGTGCAGCTCGCGCTCGACCACCGCCGCGTGCGAGACGACGTCGCCCCCTGCTTCGAGCAGGAAGTGCACCGCCGGGAGCATGTGCGCCCAGTCCTCGTCGCTCATGGGTCCGCGCCAAGCGGCATCGAACACCGCCCGGAGCGCGGCGAGCTCCTCGTCGGTCAGTTCGCAACTCGTTCGGATCCGGAGCGTCGTCAGCGCGGAACCCTCTCGCGACAAGAGCTCGTGGCAAGCGCCATCCCAACCCGCCGGCGCGCGGCGCCGCGGGATCCTCGACCCCCTAGGGTCGCGGTCTCAGAACTGAAGGACCGGGCAGGTGAGCGTGCGCGTGACGCCGTCGACGGACTGGATCGGCATCACGATCGCCTTCGCGAGCTCGTCGAGGTCCGCTGCGTCCCCGCGGGCGATCACGTCGTACGGCCCGGTGACGCCGTCGACCTGCACGATGCCCTTGATCTGACCGATCTCCTTCGTCACGTGACTGGCCTTGCCCACTTCGGTCTGGATCAGGATGTACGCGCTGACCACGGCAACCTCCTCGTTCGACGGACGAACCCTATCGTACGCGAACCGCGGAACCCCGCGCGAACGCGATCCCGGCGCCCGCGTGTAAACTCCGGGCATGCTGCGGATCGTCATCATCGGAGCAGGCAGCGTCGAGTTCACGCGCAACATCGTCGCCGACCTGTGTTCCTTCACGGAGCTTCACGGCACGGCAACGATCGCGCTCCACGACATCGACGAGGAGCGCTTGACCTACTCGCACCGGGCGGCCGAGTCGATCGTCCGCCGGACGGGTGCCGGGTACACCATCGAGGCCCATGCCGATCGGCGCGCCGCCCTCGACGGCGCCGACTACGCGATCAACGAGATCCAGGTCGGCGGATACGAGGCAACGGTGCGCGACTTCGAGATCCCGAAGAAGTACGGCCTTCGTCAGACGATCGCCGACACGCTCGGCATCGGCGGCATCATGCGCGGGATCCGCACGATCCCGGTGATGGTCGGCATCGGCAACGACATGCACGAGCTGTGCCCGGACGCGCTGCTGATGAACTACACGAATCCGATGGCGATGGTCCCGTGGGGGGTGTACGCGGGAACGCCGTTCCAGAACGTCGTCGGCACGTGCCACTCGGTCCGGGACACCCACCACTTCCTCGCGCGGACCGTCGGAGTGCCGGAGGACGACGTCGCGTTCCGCACGGCCGGCTTCAACCATCAAGCGTTCGTGCTCGAGTTCCGGAACCGGCGGACCGGCGAGGACCTCTACCCGCGCCTGCGCGGGATCGTCGACGCCGACCCCGAGGGGCTCGGCCGGCGCGTGCGGGTCGAGATCTTCAAGCGGTTCGGCTACTTCCCGACCGAGTCGAGCGAGCACTCGAGTGAGTACGTGCCCTGGTTCATCAGGCACAACGACATGATCGACCGGTACCGGATCCTGATCGACGACTACATCTTCCGCAGCGACGAGAACCTCGTCGACTGGGAGCAGACGAAGGCGGCCCTTGACCGCGGCGAGGAGCTCGACGTCGAGCCGACCAGCGAGCTCGCCTCCGAGATCATCCACTCGCTCGAGACCGACACGATCCGAGAGGTCTACGGGAACGTCCGCAACCGCGGGCTCATCGAGGGCCTGCCGGACGACGCCTGCGTCGAGGTTCCATGCCTCGTCGACAAGAACGGCTTCCAGCCCACGCGCATCGGCAGGATGCCGCCGCAGTGCCTCGCGCTGAACCGCACATTCGTGAACGTCGCGGAGCTCACGGTGCACGCGGCGCTCGAGGAGCGGCGCGACCTCCTCTACCACGCCGCCCTGCTGGACCCGAACGCCGCGGCCACGCTCACCACCGAGCAGATCGTCTCGATGTGCGACGACCTCATCCAGGCGCACGGGGACCTGATCCCCGAGGGCATCCGCCGCGGCTGAGCCGCGTCAGGCGGACAGCAGCTCGCGCACGCCCTCGAGGCCGCTCTCCACGAAGTGGGGTTGGCCCGTGTCGAGCCCGTGCGTGACCTCGTGCCAGGGGCCGAGGCGACAGTAGAAGCCGGCGCGGGTGCGGAACGTCGCCTCGGGGGCGCCGCCGTACGCAGCCAGCATCCGCTCGCCGAACTCCGGGTGACCGGCCACCCACCAGAGGTCCATCGCGGGATCGCCGACCTGGGCATCCCCCCAATCGATGACGCCGGCGAGACGCCCGTCCGACGACACGAGGACGTGCTCGGGACCGATGTCGCGGTGCACGACGGCGGGCGCGAAGCGGAAGTTGGCGGCGTCGTCCACGAGGGCCGCGAACATCGCGTCGGCCGCTCTGCGCTCGGCGGGCGACAGCAACGGCGACACGCGCTCGCTGAATCCCCGCAGCTCCACCCGGAGCTCGCTCCGAAGCGCCTCGGGTTCTCGCGGATGCCAGCCGACGATCTCCGGCGGCACGGTGTGGAGGTCGTGCACGAACCGTCCGAGGCACTCCGGCAGGTCCCCATCCAGCGCGGCGTCGACGTCGAGCGGCTCGCCCGCGATCTTGCGGTAGCCCATGCAGAGCGGCTCGCGTGAGACGAGCTCCGGCACCGGCACCGCCGCCGGTAGCTCGGGAGCGAGTTTCGGCAGCAGTGCGATCTGCTTCCGCGTGGTCGCCTCCGCGCCGGGCAGCCGCGGGAACTGCACGATCCACTCGCCGTTCACCTCGTAGGTGAAGCAGTCCCACCCTTCGCCGACCGGCTCGAACGAACGGACCTCCAGCTCCGCGAATAGCTCCTCGACCAGACGCCGGTGCTCGTTCACGCGCCGAGGATCGGACTCATCAGACTGGCGCGACCTCGGTCTCAGGCCGCGAGAGGGCCGGCGTCGACAGTGCGATCCACGCCACGCCCGCCGCCGCGAGCGCGAGCGCCGACGCGCCCGTGTACAGGACAACCGGCCCGAAGCGCTGGTACACGGAACCGCCGATGCCGGCGCCGAGGATCGGCCCGATCCCGAACCCCACCGTCGCGGCGATCGACTGTCCCGTCGAGTACAGCGACGAGGGCAGCAGACGACCGATCACGACGACGCCGGTCGTGAACAGCAGGCCGTAGCCCATGCCCTCGAACACCGTGAGCACTGAGACGATCGTCGGGTTCTGGATCAGCCCCCAAGCGAGGAACGCGCCCGTGTAGACGCAGCACCCGATCACGTACACGAGCCGCAGCCCGAGCCGCCGCTGAAGCCGTGAGGCGAGGCGCATCACCGGCACCTCCATGGCCCCGCCCAGCGCGCACCCGATCCCGACGAGGAGCGGGCCGCCGCCGGCCCGCTCGATCTTCAGCGCGATGAAGTTCCACGCGCCGTTGAACGCGGTCCACACGACGAGGACCGCGGCGAGGAAGCCCCAGAACCGCGGCGCCTCACGGAACACCGCGCCGACCGCACCGAGCCGTCCGTGGCTCTCGGTGCGCCTCGGCCTGTCGGACACCGTGGTGAACGACCACGCCAGCACCGAGAGGCTCACAACCGTGTAGATCGGCATCTGCCACCGGACGCCCACCTGCTGGAGCGTGAACCCGAACACCAGGCACCCGGCCGCGTACGACAGGCTCTCCCACCCGCGGATCTTGCCGTAGTCGGTCATCCGCTCGGCGCCGAGATGCTCCAGGGCGATCGCGTCGAGGTTCGGCCCGGTCGTCGTGCTGAAGGCCGCGAACACGATGGCGATCGCGACGATCGGCGCGAGGTCGTGCGCCCAGAACAGAGAGAGCGCCGCCACCCCCGCGCCGGCCGTGCCGATCTGCAATGCGCGCCGACGCCCGAGCGTCGTGTCCGCGAGGTGCCCCCAGACTGGGCTGCACAGCATCCGCGCGACGGCCATCGCCGCGATGACGAGCCCGATCTCGCCGGTGGAAAGCCCTCGAGCGTCCAGGAACAGCGCGACGAAGGGGAAGAACGCGGCGATCACGAGCCCGAAAAGCAGGAACAGGACCTGGACCGCGACCGCGGGACGGACCTCGCGCCGGGTCACGGACCGATCCCCGGGATCAGCCGCCGCGCGTTCTCCGCGTAGACCGCGCGGAGAACGTCGTCCGGCAGGCCGAGCCCGGAGATCGCCCATCGGCCTTGCGGGGGAACCTCGTCCGGCGAGTACGGGAAGTGCTCGTCGTCGGTCTCGAGGAACCGGAAGTGGATCGCGTACGTGTCGCGGTTCGGCGGGAAGTCGTCGGTGCCGAAGAGCACGCGGTCCGGGTGCGTCGTCATCAACGCGCGCGCTGCACGCGGCTGCCTTCCGAGCTCGGGGATGCGGGCCGCGATATCGACGTTGAAGTTCGGGTAGGTGTCGAGCATGCGGCCGACCCAGGAGAGGTCCTCCGCGTAGCACCCGACGTGCACGCCGATGAACGTCGTGCGCGGGTGTGCGGCGACGACCGCCTCGAGGGCCTCGATGATCCGCTCGAACGGCGGGAAGCGGTCTCGGTCCCCGAACCACCAGTCGGGGTGCTCGAGCAGCTCCTCGACACGCTCGTTCGTCGCGTCGAGCGGCTCGAAGAACGCGAGCGGATCCGCGACGTGGACCACTATCGGCAGGCCGAGCTCGCCGGCCGCGTCCCACATATCGGACAGCCGCGGGTCGTCGGGCATGAGCAGCTCGCCGCGGTCATCGCGCAAATGCAGGCCGAGGTCCTTCCAGACCTTCACGCCTTTCGCGCCACGATCCCGCGACCGCCGGAGCGATCCGACGAGCCGCTCGGCGAACCCGGGCGAGGCCGCCTCGCGCCAGTCGAGCTGGCAGAGCGTCGCGAAGCGCCCGGGGTGCGCGCGGTCGTACCGCTCGAGGTTCGCTTCCAGATCGTCACCCCAACGACCGTCGAGGTTCACGATCGCGTGGATGTTGCTGTCCTCCATCAGCGCGAGCAGCTCGCCCACGTCGGGCGCCGCCCACTCGCCCGTGAGCCACCGGCCGAGGTGGTTGTGCGCGTCGACGACGGGGAACCGACCGCCCTCCACGCGATGCTCCTGCACCCGGAGCATCGGGCGCGGCCGGTAGTCCCGCAGCCGCAGGTCGGCCAGCGAAGGATCCACGGACGCCATGGTCTCAGACGACCGTGACCCGCACGCCTGCCTCCTCGATCTCGCGGAGGACGGTCGCGTCGGCGGCCGCATCGGTGATGAGGTCGTGGACGGCGTCCAGCCCGCAGATCCGCGCGAACGCGACGCGGCCGATCTTCGAGCTGTCGGCAACGACCACGGTCCGGCGAGCGCGGTCGATGAGCGAGCGGTTGGTGTGGGCCTCGACCTCGTGGTGGGTCGTGAGGCCCGGCACCGGCGCGATCCCGTCGACCCCGAGGAAGACGAAGTCGAGGTTCAGGCCGCCGAGGCTCTGCTCGGCGAGCGGACCGACGAGTTCGTAGGACTCGGCCCGCGCAACGCCGCCGGTCACGACGAGCTTCAGGTTCGGCCGGACGGCGAGCTCGGAGGCGATGTTCAGCGCGTTCGTGACGATCGTCAGGCGCTCGCGGCCGACGAGCGCGCGGGCGACCTCGGTCGTGGTCGTCCCGCCGGTGAGGCCGATCGCGACGCCCTCGTCCACGAGCTCGGCCGCGGCGTTCGCGATGCGGCGCTTCTCCTCCTGGTGCCGAGCGCCCTTGTAGCGGAGCGGAAGCTCGTAAAGGACGCCGTGCGCGACGGCGCCGCCGTGGGTGCGCACGAGCAGACGCTGACGCTCGAGCTGCTGAAGGTCGCGGCGCACGGTCGCCGGCGACACGCCGAGCCGCTCGGCGAGGTCGGCGACCTCGACCGCCCCTCCCTCGGAGAGGCCCTCCAGCACAGCGCTCATCCGCTCGGCCTGCCGCACGAACCCGAGTATAGGTCCTGCCTGCGTGCATCTGCTTGCGCTCCTGAGCGAAATCGGCGTAGGCTACGCCGGAATGAGCGAAATCGCGCACGAGATCGCGAGCCAGCCGTCGGCGTGGGCTGAGGCAGCCGAGCGGGCGCGGGGAGCCGCCGACGCGCTCCCACCCCACGGCGCGAGGGTCGCCGTGGTGGGCTGCGGGACCTCGCTCTACATGTCGCAGGCCTACGCGGCGCTTCGGGAGGCCGCCGGGCACGGGGAGGCCGACGCCTTCCCGGCTTCGGAGATACCCAGCGGCCGGACCTACGATGCGATCCTCGCGATCTCGCGATCGGGCACGACGACCGAGGTCCTGCGCCTGCTCGAGGCGCTGCCGCCCGGCGCGCCGACGATCGTGATCTCGGCGGTCGCCGACTCCCCGATCGTACGGGCCGCGGGGCGCGCGATCGTCCTGGACTTCGCGGACGAGCGCTCAGTCGTGCAGACGAGGTTCGCGACGAGCGTGCTCGCGCTCCTCCGCGCGCACCTCGGCGAGGACCTCGCGCCGGTGATCGCCGACGGGGGGCGGGCGCTCGAGGCCGATCTACCAGTCAGAGCTGGGGCCTTCGACCATCTCGTATTCCTCGGCAGAGGGTGGACCGTGGGGCTCGCCAACGAGGCGGCTCTGAAGGTCAAGGAAACGAGCGGTTCCTTCTCCGAGTCCTACCCCGCGATGGAGTACCGCCATGGCCCGATCAGCCTGGCCGGCGAGCGAAGCCTCGTGTGGGCGCTCGGCGACGTTGCGGCTGACCTCCTGGAGGACGTCCGTGGGACCGGGGCCGCGATCGTGGCGGGCGAGCTTGACCCGATGGCGGAGTTGGTGAAGATTCAACGGACAGCGGTGGTTCTGGCCGAGGCGAAGGGCCTCGACCCGGACCACCCGCGCCACCTGACTCGGTCGGTGGTGCTCTCGTGAGGGGGGTGCGGCGATGAAGCGGATGTGGTTGGGCCTGGTTACGGTCTTCGTCCTCCTGGCCACGGCCTGTGGAGGCGGCGGCGGAGGCGGAGGCGAGAGCACCTCGGGCGGACCGAGCGGCGGCCCCGTCGAGATCGTGTTCTGGCACGGCAACACCGACCTGGCCCTCACTCAGATGAACAAGCTCGTCAAGGAGTGGAACGCCGCGAACCCGAACATGCAGGTCAAGCCGGTGTACTACGGCAGCTCCGACCGCGCGCTGACGAAGGTGGAGACGGCGGTCGCGAGCGGCGTCTACCCCGACATCGCGTACCTCTACGGCTCCTGGGCGGCGAACATCGCCACGAGCCCCGCGCTCCTGACCCTGAACGACTTCATCGAGAACGACCCGACGTTCAACTGGGACGACTTCTGGCCGGCCGAGCGGTTCGCGGCGACGGTGAACGGCAAGATCATCGGCGTTCCCGCTCTCGTCGACAACCTGGCGATCGTCTACAACCCGGCACTCTTCGACCAGGCGAACCTCCCGTACCCGTCGCCCGACTGGACGTGGGACGACTTCCGCGCCGCCGCCAAGGCGCTGACCGACCCGGCGACGAAGCAGTTCGGGTGGGCCTACCCCGCCGACGCGAGCGAGGACACGGTCTGGCACTGGGAGGCCATGCTGTGGGAGGCGGGAGGCGACATCCTGAACGCCGACAACACGGAGGCCGTGTTCAACTCGCCGCAGGGGGTCCAGGCGCTGACCGTGCTGCAGGACATGGCCACGGTCGACCACTCGATCTACATCGACACGACCAACAGCAAGATCCAGGACGTGTTCAACGCCGGGAAGATCGGCATGCTCGTGACCGGGCCGTGGGACCTGCCGGGCTTCAAGAACGTCGATTACGGCGTGCAGATCATGCCGTCGTTCCCGGGCGGGGACCACGAGACGATCTCCGGTCCCGACAACTGGGTGCTGTTCAACAACGGCCCCGACCGGGCGAAGGCCGCCTTCGAGTTCATCAAGTGGTACACGGACCCGGAGCAGGACATCCAGAACGCGCTGTACACGGCGACCCTGCCGATCCGCCAGAGCGAGCTGGACGTCGCCGGGTATCAGACCTTCCTGGACAAGTACCCCGGGATCCAGACGTTCGTGGAGAACGAGCAGAACGCTCTGAAGGCCCGGCCGGTTACCCCGAAGTACCCGATGGTCTCGGAGGCGCTGGGGCAGGCCATCGTGTCGGTGCTCCTGGGAAAGGCCGACGCGCAGACGGCCCTCGATCAAGCGGCCCAGGCGGCGAACGCGGCCCTGGCGGCTCCGTGATCCAGGCATAAGGACGCAGGGAGCGGGCTTGGAGGCGACGGGGCGACGACGAGCGCCCCTGTGGCTGCGGGCCGTCCACTCCGACCACGTGGCGGGGTGGACCCTGGCCGGGCCCGCCATCTTCATGATGGCGCTGTTCTCGATCTACCCGGTCATCTGGTCGGTCATCCTGTCGTTCCAGCGGAAGAACCTGCTGTCGGGCGAGTCCCAGTGGATCGGGTGGGAGAACTACGAGGCCCTGACGAAGGATCCCATCTTCAAGACGGCGCTGTGGAACTCCGCGAAGTACACCGCCCTGTTCGTGCCCCTGTCGATCATCGCTGGCATATTCGTCGCGGTCGCGGTGAACCGGAAGCTACGCCTGATGGCCTTCTACCGCCTTGCCGTCTTCGTCACTCTCGCGATCTCCACGATCTCGACGGCCATCATGTTCCTGTGGCTCACGGAACCCACGTATGGAATCATCAACGCGTTCCTGCACGCGCTCCACCTGCCCGAGCAACAGTTCCTGGCCGACACCAACGAGGCCCTCTACGTGATCGTCGCGATGACCGTGTGGGGCTGGCTGGGGTTCGTGGTCATCATCTACCTCGCGGCCCTGCAGGGGATCCCCCAGGAGCTGATCGAGGCGGCGCAGATCGACGGCGCCAGCCGCTGGGGGATCTTCCGGAACGTGACGCTCCCGCTCCTCGGTCCCGCAACGTTCTTCCTCGTCGTCTGGCTCACGATCAACGCGCTGCAGCTGTTCGATGAGATCTACCTCACGACCAAGGGCGGCCCCCTGTACTCCACCACCGTGATCGTCTACTACATGTTCGTCCAGGCCTTCCAGAACTTCGCCGCGGGGTACGGGGCCGCCATGGCCTACGTGCTGTTCGCGCTGATCCTCGTGATCTCCATCATCGAGTTCGTAGTCGGCAAGAGGTTGGTGCACTACAGCGCATGACCAAGCCCATCGCCCTCGAGCCCCCCGCCGTGGTCCGGGCGACCGCGCCCCATCGGCGCCGGTGGCTGCCGTTCGACCGGTGGCACCTGTTCCTGTTCCCGTTCGCCCTCGTGATGCTCTTCCCGATGCTGTGGATGCTCGTCACCTCGATCGAGACCATCAGCGAGGCGAGGCGGTTCCCGCCCGTGATGATCCCTGAGGGCATCCACTGGCAGAACTACCCGAACGCGCTGAAGCGGGGTGCCTTCGGCACATACTTCCTGAACACGTTCTTCGTCACGATGACGGTGGTCGTCGGGAACCTCGTCTTCTGCAGCCTGGCGGGCTACGCGTTCGCGAGGGTCAAGTTCTTCGGCCGCGAGGTCGTCTTCATGCTCATGCTCGCCACGCTGATGATCCCCTACCAGGTCACGATCATCCCGGAGTTCCTCATCGTGAAGTGGCTCGGCACCCACATCAGCCCGCAGATCGGGATAGACAGCCTGGGCGCGCTGATCGTGCCGGGCATCGTGCAGGTGTTCGGCATCTTCCTGCTCCGGCAGTTCTTCCGGACGCTGCCCGTGGAGCTGGAGGAAGCCGCCCGCATCGACGGCGCCTCGCGTCTCGGTGTCCTGTTCAAGATCGTGCTGCCGCTGTCGCTGCCGGCGCTCGCGACCCTCGCGGCCCTCACGTTCCTATGGACCTGGAACGACTTCCTGTGGCCGCTCATCGCGATAATGTCGCCGGAGCATTACACGATCCAGCTGGGGCTCATGAACTTCCAGACCGCGCACACCACATCGTGGACCTTGCTGATGGCCGCCAACGTGATGAGCATGATCCCGCTGTTGATAGTGTTCCTCGCGGCCCAGAAGTACTTCATCCAGTCGGTCGCGACCTCGGGTCTGAAGGGGTGATGCGCTGAGATGTCGGACGTGACCTTCCACGGAGTGACGAAGGTCTTCCCCGGGCCCACCGTGGCCGTGGACGACCTCTCGATCACCGCGGAGGACGGGGAGTTCCTGATCCTCGTCGGCCCGTCGGGCTGCGGGAAGACCACCGCCCTGCGGATGGTCGCGGGCCTGGAGAAGCCGACCTCCGGCTCGATCTCGATCGGCGGTCAGGACATCACGGATCTCTCGCCGCGCGAGCGCGACATCGCGATGGTGTTCCAGAACTACGCGCTCTACCCCCACATGACGGTGTACAAGAACCTGGCCTTCGGGCTGAAGCAGCGGAAGACCCCGAAGGACGAGATCGACCGTCGCGTGCGCGACGCGTCGGGGATGCTGGGGCTCGACGATCTGCTCAAACGCAAGCCGGGACAACTGTCCGGCGGTCAGCGCCAGCGCGTGGCGATGGGTCGGGCGCTCGTCCGCGAGCCGAAGGCGTTCCTGCTGGACGAGCCGTTGTCCAACCTCGACGCGAAGCTCCGCGTGCAGGTACGCGCCGACCTGAAGCAGCTGCACCGTCGGCTCGGCATCACCACGGTATACGTGACGCACGATCAGGTCGAGGCCATGACGCTCGGCGACCGGATCGCCGTGATGTCGAACGGCCGCCTCCAGCAGCTCGGCGTGCCCCAGGACATCTACGACCACCCGGCCAACATGTTCGTGGCCGCGTTCATCGGGAGCCCCGCCATGAACATGCTGCGCGGCGTGGCGCGGGAGGGACGCGTCACCGCGGGGGATCTCGATGTCCCCGAGGTCGGCGTGCCCGACGGCGACGTGGTGCTTGGCATCCGTCCGGAGGCCGTGCGCCCGGCCGGGGACGGGTTGCCCTCGTTCGAGTTCGAGGTCCAGGTCGTCGAGCCGCTCGGGGACGAGGTGATCGTGCGCGGCGCGGTGACCGGACAGCTCGCGGAGGTCGAGACCGGGGAAGAGCACGCCGAGCTGCTGCCTCAGCTCCCCGGATCGCGCGCCGTGATCACGGCACGCTTCGATCCGGAGGTCCGACTCTCGCCGGGGATGCGGATGCGGCTCGGTGTGCACCCCGACCGCGTCCACGTGTTCGACGCCCGGACCGGCGAAGCCGTCCGCTGAAAGGAGTGCACCACCGAGGGGTCGCAGCCGACGGCGGGCACGATCATGTCCCGGCTCCCGCTGGTGCTCGCCTTGATCTTCACCCAGCGGTTCTTCATCCGATCGGTGGCCTTCTCCGGGCTGAAGTGAGGAGACGATGGAGACGCCGACGATCGAGTCGGGATCGGGCCTGCGATGGGAGTTGGCCGGCACGGGCTCGGGCGGCTACGGGCTCGGGCGGCTCACCTTCCGGGGGCGCGACCTCGCGCCCCCCGCGAGCCGCGCCGTGGCGCTCCGCAACGTCGCGACCGGCGAGCGCACCCTCGTCGCGGCCTCGTCCGCCGAGCGGCTCGACGGGTTCACGATCCGTCTGCGCGGTGCCGCGGCGGTTGAGGGCGGCCGCCTTTCGTTCGAGGCAACGGTCTCGGTCCGCGACGACATCCCTGCCGCCGGGCTCGAGGTGACGTGGCGGACCGACGCGGACCTCACGGGGTGGGAGCTCTGCCTCGCGTACCAGGAGGCGTTCGACCGGCGGTGGCGCTGCAACCTGTATCCGTTCGCGGAGGACGAGGCGTTCGTGTCGGAAGCTCCCCTCACCTACGTCGGGGTGCCGGCCGCGCTCATGCACACGCCCGACTGGTCGACGGCGGTGCTCTTCGGGATCGACCCCTCCTTCGACTACCTCGACCCGACCTCGTGGACGGGCGACGTCGCGTTCCACTTCGCGGACGGCGTTACCCCACCGGAGTTCCGGATCGGCGGGCGCGGGATGCGCGCGGGCGAGCACCGGCTGGCGCTCCAGCTCCTCGTGACAGCGGAGGACTCCTCGACCGCCGCGGTGACGCGGCTCGTCCGCGACTGGAGCGCGCTGAACGGCTACCGGGTGGAACCGCTCCAAGTCCGGACGCCCGACGAGGCGCTCGCGATCTTCCTCGAGGGACGACGGAAGACGAGCGCGTGGCAGCCGGGGATCGGCTATCAACTCGAGGAGGGCGACCCGGACTCGGACGTCGTGTACATCGGTGAGAACCCGCTGTCCGCGTACTTCGAGTACCTGGTGTTCGAACGCACCGGCGACCATCTCTGGCGCGACCGGTCGCTCGAGCAGCTGGATGCCGTGCTGCGCGGACAGGAGCGCGACCCGGACCACCGGCACTTCGGCGCGATCCACACCTCCTTCGACCTGCGCAAGCGCGCGTTCGACAGCGACGACCGGGGCGCCAACGTTGGCTACAAGCCGGACCTCGTGGCGCACATCGCGCGCTACCTGCTGCTGACGTGGGAGCGCATGCGGAACCACGAGGGGCTCGACCGCCGGGACTGGTACGACGCCGCGCTCCGGGCGGCCGACTGGGTGCTTCGGCAGCAGAACCCCGACGGCGGCCTGCCCCAGTGCGTCGACATCGAGACGGGTCGGCGGTCGGTCTCGCACACGGCCGGGCGCGCGCTGCCCGCGGTGCTGGCGATCGCCCGGATCACGGGCGAGCCGCGGTACGTGGCGTTCGCCGGCGAACTGGAGCGGCACCTGCGCGAGGTCGTCGAGGCGAGGATGCGCTTCACGGGTCATCACCCCGACCTGCCCCCCGACGAGTTGGAGGAGGCGAGCGTCTGGGGGGCGATCGAGTACTGGCTCGATACGTACCAGCGGACCGGTGAGGCCGCGCGGCTGGAGCGGGCCGTCGCCGACGCGTCGCTCGCGTTGCTGTGGTGGTGCCCAAAGCAGCTGCCCTGGGTGAAGAACCCGACGCAGTGCGCCTCCGCCGAGCAGCAGCACTTCCTCCAGTACTCCGTCTACTGCTACCAGAACCGCAAGATCGAATGCCTCGAGCGGCTGGCGCGTCACACCGGCGACGCCCTCTGGCACGAGCTGGCGGAGCGCGTGCTCCAGGGCATCCTGTGGACCCAGGTCACCGAGGGCGACCAGATGGGCGCGACCCACGAGCGGATAGCCGACCCCTGGCTCGCGCGGGACGAGGACGGAGGCGCCGGGTTCGACTCCCTCGGCACGATGTACATCGGGGAGCAGTCACTCGACGCGATGCTCCAGCTGGTGGAGATGGGCTGGGCGACCCCGGCCGCGTGAGCGTCAGCCGCGCGTGAGCGTCAGCCGCGGCCCGGCGCGCGGAACTGCGGAAGCCACGCGGCCTCGGCCTCGAGCATGCGGTCCACCATCTCGTGGATCTGCGGGAGCGTGAGGACCGCGCTCGTCAGCGGATCCAGGGCCACGGCCGCGTGGACGAGGTCGCGCTCCCCCGTCATGGCCGCCCGGACCGCGAGCCGCTGCACGTTGATCTGCACCTGATTCAAGGCCGCGCATGCGGCCGGCAGGGCGCCGTGGCGCGTCGGACGCACCCCGTTACCGTCCACGACGCAGGCAACCTCCACGCACGCGTCCTCCGGCAGGTTCGAGACCGAGCCGCCGTTGCGCACGTTGCCGTAGACCACGCGGGGCGTCCCGGTCACGACGCTGTCGATGATCGGCGCGGCGAACTCGCCGCCGGGCCGAAGCCCGCCCCGGCGCGCCTCCTCGATGATCTCCGCGTTGCTCTCACCGGTGTCGGCGCTGCGGCAGATCTCGTAGTAGTCCCATCGGCGGTCGAGGTACTTCGTCGTGACCTGCGGGTTCTTCCGGAACCAGGCCCAGTACTCGCTGGCGTGGTGGCTCGACTCCGTGTGGAAGTAGCCGCTGAGGCGCATCAGCTCGGTGCGAACCTTCTCGTTGCCCGCGTACGGGTCGTCGGACCTCGGGGGGAGGTCCCGTCCCTCCAGGTACCGCCCCGTCATCGTCTCCCGGATCGCGGGGATCAGGTCCTCCTCGCCCCGGCGGAACGTGGTGAACCAGGCGGTGTGGTTCACCCCGGCGCACTCAAACGTGACCTCGTCGTACGGCACGCCGAGCTCGCGCGCGAGGAGTTGCGACGTGCCCTGGACGCTGTGGCACAGACCGACGACGGTGACCCCCAGCAGGTCCGTCGCCCAGCAGTTGATCGACATCGGGTTCGCGTAGTTCAACAGGAGAGCGTCGGGGCAGGCCTCCTGCATCGTCCGGGCGACGACGCGGAGCGCCTCGACGGTCCGGAGCCCCCGGAACACACCTCCGGGTCCCAGCGTGTCGCCGACGGTCTGGTCGATGCCGTACTCGCGCGGGATCTCGACGTCGAACCCGTAGGCGTCGAGGCCGCCCACCTGGAACACGGTGACGACGAAGTCCGCTCCCGACAGGGCGTCGTGCAGGCTCTCGGGCACTTCAGCTCGGGCGGTCAGGCCGCCCAGCTCGATCAGCGATTCGACGTCGTGGAACGTCCGCTCGGCCGCCTCCGGACGGATGTCGTACAGGGCGAGCGTGCACGCCGACAGCGAGCGATGGGCCAGGATGTCGCGGGCGATCTCGAGCGGGAACACCCACCCGCCGGCGCCCACGATCGCGATCTTCGGTCCCCCGCCGCCCATGCCGTCCCCCTCTCAGCTCGTCTCCAGACCTGGGCGGCGCCCATTCTACGGAGTCCCGCCCACGGCGTGAGAACGGCGTTCCGCGTTGCGGAACGTCCCCCGCTTCCCGCTAGGATGCGGTCATGGCGGAAGCGACCGCGCCGGTCCTTGAGAGCGTGGACCGGGCCCTGCGGGTCCTCGAGGCGCTCGCGGAGCACGGCGGCGGGATCGCCCTCGACGACCTCGCGAAGACGACCGGGATCCCGAAGAGCTCGCTGCACCGGACGCTGACCGCCCTGCGCCAGCGAGGCTTCGCGACGCGGCAGGAGGACGGACGCTACCTCCTCGGTGGTGAGCTGCTCCGCCTCGCCTTCGCCTTCCACGAGCGGCTCGACATCCGGGCCGTCGCGCATCCTTTCCTGGAGCGACTACGCGACGAGGTCAACGAGACTGTGCACCTGGGGATCCTCGACGGCCACGACGTCGTATACCTCGACAAGCTCGAGTGCTCCCACTCGATCAGGTTGACCTCGATGGTCGGGGGGCGGAACCCGGCTCACTGCACGGCCGTGGGGAAGGCGCTGCTCGCCTGGGCCTACCCGACGGATAGGGAGATCCGCGGATGGGCCCGGCGCCACAGGCCTCTGGAGCGGCGGACGCCGAACACGATCACGACCGAGGCCGCCCTCATTCGTGAGATGGCGCGGATCCGTCGCGATGGGTACGCGAAGGATCTGGAGGAGAGCGAGCGCGGTGTGCACTGCGTGGCCGCCCCGGTGTTCCTCGGCCATCCGGTCCCAAGGGCCGCCGTGAGCGTCTCGGCGCCGAGGGACCGTCTCCCCCCAGCCCGGATCCTGGATGTGATCCCGCTCCTGTCGGCGATCACGCGGTCCCTCGGACCCCCGCCGACCGGCGCGCTCGCTTGACCCGGGCGCGCTCGCTTGACCCCGGGCACGTCCGTCAACCCCCGGGCGCGCACATCGGCGTAGAATCCGATGGACGCTCTGGGGAAACGGCGTTCCGTACGGCGGAACGAGCGAACACGGGGGACATCCGGACCAAGGAGCGGCAAGGTCCGCAGAAGGAGGGGTCGGGCATGAGGCGTGCATGGATGGCGGCAGTGCTCGCGGCAGTGCTCGCGGCAGGGCTCGTCGCCGCAGCCTGCACCGGGGGTGGCGGTGGGGGCGAGACGCCGTCGTCGGCGAAGGGCCCCGTGATCGTCGTGTTCTGGCAGCCGTATTCGTCGGGCACGGAGAAGAGCGGGTTGATCGCCCTGGTCAACGAGTTCAACAAGGCGCACGAGGGGAAGATCTCCGTGCAGCCGCTGTTCTACGGAAACGCCGACTACGCCCTGCAGAAGGTGGAGACGGCGATCGCCGGCGGCGTGTACCCCGACGTTGCATACCTGTACGGGTCGTGGGCGGCGAACATCGCAGGGAGCGAGAAGGTACTGGCCCTGAACGACTTCATCCAGAAGGACCCGTCGTGGAACTGGGAGGACTTCTGGCAGGCCGAGCGGTACGCGGCGACGGTGAACGACAAGATCGTGGGCGTCCCCGCCCTCGTCGACAACCTCGCGATCGTCTACAACAAGGGACTGTTCGACCAGGCGGGGCTGGAGTACCCGTCGCCGGACTGGACCTGGGACGACTTCGAGGCGGCCGCCAAGGCGCTGACCGACCCGGCGAACAAGGTGTTCGGATGGACGATCCCCGCCGACGGCACCGAGGACACGGTCTGGCACTACGAAGCCATGCTGTGGGAGGCCGGAGGCGACATCCTGAACGCCGACAACACGCAGGCCGTGTTCAACTCGCCGCAGGGGGTCGAGGCGATGACGGTGCTGCAGGATCTGGGCAACGGCGGTGCCCACGCGATCTACGTCGACACGCAGAACACGGGGCAGGCACAGCAGCTGTTCAACTCCGGGAAGATCGGGATGATGATCACCGGGCCGTGGGACCTGGCGAACTTCATCAACGTCGACTACGGCGTCCAGATCATGCCGTCGTTCCCGGGTGGGGACCACGAGACGATCTCCGGCCCCGACAACTGGGTGCTGTTCAACAACGGTCCCGAGCGCTCGCAGGCCACCTTCGATTTCATCAGCTGGCTGACCGCGCCGGAGCAGGACATGACGTACGCGCTGGCCTCGGGGCACCTCCCGCTGCGAGCGTCGGAACTCAAGCTGCCCGAGTTCGAGCAGTACCTCCAGAAGTACGCCGGGATCCAGACGTTCGTGGAGAACGAGCAGAACGCTCTGAAGGCCCGTCCGGTAACGCCGAAGTACCCGCAGGTCTCGGAGGCGCTGGGGCAGGCCATCGTAGCGGTGCTGCTCGGAGAGGCCGACGCGCAGACGGCCCTCGACCAGGCCGCCCAGAAGGCGAACGCGGCTCTGGCGGCTCCGTGACCTGGGCGATGCGGCCTGCTTCCCGCGGTCGCCGCGATGCTCCGGCCGGCGGAGACGGGGGCGGCGCCTTTCAGCGCCGCCCCCGTCGACCCCACGACGTCCGAAGGGAGATGAGCGGATGCGCGGACGGGTCCTCTCCACAGCGGCGATCGTCGTCCTCGCGACCTTGACGGTGTGGGCCCTGACCACCCGGACGACGAACCGGCCCGCGCCGTCCGGGCGCGACTACTACGTCGCCACCGATGGGGACGACTCGAGCCCCGGAACACAGGCGGCGCCCTGGCGCACACCGCAGAAGGCCGCCGACACGGTCGGTCCGGGGAGCACGGTCTACGTCCGCGGCGGCACCTACAACCAGATCACGAGCGTGCACGTCTCCGGCTCCGCCCGGGGTGGGTTCATCACGTTCCGTAACTATCCGGGCGAGCATCCCGTCCTGGACGGCACCGGTCTCACGGTGGGAGACGGGTTCTCCGCCATGTTCTCCATCGACAGCCAGGACTACGTGATCGTCCGGGGCTTCGAGATCCGCAACTACCGGACCGCCGAGCCCGGTCACGTCCCGATCGGCATCTATGTGACAGGTGACGCGAGCCATATCCGGGTGCTCGACAACGACGTCCACAACATCGAGACGAACATCCAGGCCCGGGTCAATGGCGACGCGCACGGCATCGCCTTCTACGGAACCAAGTCCCCGAGCCCCATCCGCGACGCTGTGATCGACGGGAACGAGGTTCACGACTGCAAGCTCGGCTCGAGCGAGTCGCTCGTCGTGAACGGGAACGTCGTCGGCTTCTGGGTCACGAACAACGTGGTCCACGACAACAACAACATCGGGATCGACGTGATCGGCTACGAGGGGAACGCCGGCGACTCCACCTACGACGCGGCGCGAGACGGCGTCGTCCGCGGCAACCTCGTCTACAACATCGACTCCTATGGGAACCCCGCGTACGGTCAAGACCGCAGCGCGGACGGCATCTACGTCGACGGGGGCCGTGACATCGTCGTCGAGCAGAACGTCATCCACGACGTCAACATCGGCATGGAATTCGCGAGCGAGCACGGCGACAGATCCACGAGCTACATCACCGCCCGCGACAACCTCGTGTACAACACCACCGTGATCGGCCTCGCCATCGGCGGCTACGATCGCAAGCGCGGCAGCACCGAGCACTGCGTGATCGTGAACAACACCTTGTATCAGAACGACTCACTCATGACGGGCAGCGGTGAGCTCCTCATGCAGTTCGACACGCGCGACAACGTGATCGAGAACAACATCTTCTACGCCAACCCGCAGGGCCTGTTGATAGCGAACCCGTACGCGGAGAACTCCGGCAACCGGATCGACCACAACATCTACTTCTCGCCGGGCGGCCCGGACGGCAGCACCTGGCAGTGGAAGGGCGTCCCTTACGCGAGCTTCGACGCGTACCGGAAGGCGTCCGGCAACGACCGGCACTCCGTCTTCGTGGACCCGGAGTTCGTGAACCCGCAGGAGGGCGACTTCCAGCTCAAGCCGACGTCGCCGGCGATCGACACGGGGGCGTTCCTCCTCCAGGCCGGCGCGCGGGATCTGAGCGGGCTGGGCCGCGCGGAGAACGGGAGCATCGACGTCGGCGCCTACGAGTCGCCCGCCCCGCCGCCTTCGCCGATCCCCACCATCACCGGGCCGACCACCTATCTCAGCGACATGGAATGGGTCTCGGCCACCGGCGGCTGGGGCCCCGTCGAGCACGACATGAGCAACGGCGAGCGGGCTCCCGGGGACGGGGAGACCATCACGATCAACGGCCAGACCTTCGAGAAGGGGATCGGCGCCCACGCTCCCTCGAGCATCGTGTATCGCCTGGGCGGGACGTGCACCGCGTTCCTCGCCGACGTCGGCATCGACGACGAGATAGCGAACCAGGGATCGGTGATCTTCCAGGTGTGGGGCGACGGCGAGAAGCTCTACGACAGCGGCGTCCTGCGCGGGGAGAACGGCGCGAGGCCGGCCTACGCCGACCTCACCGGCGTCGATGAGCTCGAGCTCGTCGTGACCGCCGCGGGGGACGGCAACGCCAACGACCACGCCGACTGGGGCGGCGCCCGCGTCGCCTGCGGATAGCGAGGCCGAGGGACGAGGCGAGGGGACGGGCCGAGGGACGAGGCTGAGACCGAGGGACGGGTCAGCGTCGAGCAGATAGGGTCGGAACGGAGGCGGATGTGATCGAGCGGAACGAGATCGTCGCGGAGGGAGCCCCGAGGGGAACCGGCGCCTACTCGCAGGCGATCCGGGCGGGCGACTTCGTCTACATCTCCGGCCAGGGGCCGCTTGACCCGGCGACGCTGGAGGTCATCGGCACGACGATCGAGGAGCAGACGGAGATCACGCTCCGGAACGTCGAGGCGATAGCGGTCGCCGCCGGCGGTTCGCTCCGCGACGCGGTGAAGGTGGGCGTGTTCCTCGCGAGCATCTCGGACTTCGCGGCGTTCAACGCGACGTACGAGCGGATCCTCGGGTGGTCGCCGCGGCCGGCGCGGACCACGGTGGCGTGCGAACTCAGGAACATCTTGGTCGAGATCGACGCCGTCCTTCACCTGCCGCGGTGAGCCGGGGGACCTGACGGAGACGACGTGACGGCCCCCTACCCCGAGCTCGACACCCCGGTCCTGCTGTTCGATCTCGACGTGGTCGAGCGCAACCTCACCGAGATGGCCGAGCTGGCGCGGTCGGCGGGCGTGAAGCTCCGCCCGCACACGAAGACCCACAAGTGCCCCGAGATCGCCCGGATGCAGGTCGACGCCGGCGCGTCGGGGATCACCGTCGCGAAGCTGGGCGAGGCGGAGGTCATGGCGGACGCCGGCCTCACCGACATCCTGCTCGCCTACCCCATCTGGGGCGAGGAGAAGCTGCGCCGGCTGCGCGCGCTGATGGAGCGGGCGAGCGTGCGCGTGAGCCTCGACTCCGTGGAGGTGGCCGAGGGCATCGGCCGCATCGGCCGCGACAGCGGGCGCGACGTGCCGGTGCTCGTAGAGGTCGACACCGGCCACCACCGGCTCGGGCGGCCGCCGGGCGAACCCACGGTGCAGCTCGTGGCCGAGATCGCTCGCGCGCCCGGCGTGGAGGTGATCGGGCTCCTCACTCACGCAGGCCACTCCTACGGCAGCCGGAGCCCTGAGGAGCTGCGCGCGACGGCCGAGCACGAGGGCGCGGCCCTCGTCGAGACGGCGGAACTCTGCGCGAGGGAGGGGCTCGAGATCCGCGAGATCAGCATCGGATCGACGCCGACCGCGAGGATCGCCGCGAGGGTCCCCGGCGTGACCGAGATCCGCCCCGGTACCTACGTCTTCAACGACGTCCAGCAGATGCGCCTCGGCGTCGCGAGCGAGGACACGTGCGCTGCGCGCGTGCTCGCCACCGTCGTGGCGCACCCGTCCGAGGAACGGTTCGCGATCGACGCCGGGACGAAGTGCTTCACGTCGGACGGCGGCGACGGCCCGCCGTTGCCCGGACGAGGGGTGGTCGTGGGCCGGCCGGGTCTCCGTCTGGACTTCATGAACGAGGAGCACGGCGTCGGCCACCGCACGGACGACGACGACGTCCGCATCGGCGACCGCCTGGAGGTGATCCCGCTCCACGTGTGCAGCTGCGTGAACATGTTCGACGTCGCCTACGGCGTACGGGGTGGGGACGTGGAACGCGAGCTCGCCATCGCCGGACGCGGGAAGGTGCGCTGATGCGGGGACTGACCGGCAAGGGCGTGCTCGTCTCCGGCGGCAGCCGAGGCATCGGCGAGGCCGCGGCTCGCCGCTTCCTCGAGGAGGGGTGCCGCGTGTTCCTGTGCGCTCGAGGCCGACCGGGCGTAGAGGAGACCGTCGGAGAGCTGCGCAGGCTCGGCGAGGTCGAGGGGATGGCCTGTGACGTGAGCCGCGAGGAAGAAGCCGAGCGCCTCGTCGCCACGGCCGAGGGATCCCTGGGCGGCATCGACGTGCTGATCAACAACGCCGGCGTCGCCTGGCAGGAGCCGTTCCTCGAGATCACCCTCGAGAGCTGGGACCTGGTCCTCGACATCAACCTGCGCGGCATGTTCCTCGTCGCGCAGAAGGTCGCCGCTCGGATGGTCGCGCGCGGCCGGGGCGGGGCGATCGTGAACATGTCCTCGACGAACGCTTTCGAAGGAGAGGCAGGCTACGCCCACTACAACGCCTCGAAGGGGGCGATCGTGATGCTCACGCGGACGATGGCCGTCGAGCTCGGGGCGTACGGGATCCGCGTGAACGCGCTCTGCCCCGGCAAGATCCGCACGCCGCTCCAGGCCGAGGCCGAGGACGCTGCATACGTGGAGAAGTTCGAGCGCGAGCGGATCCCCCTCGGCCGGTCCGGGACGCCCGAGGAGGTCGCCGCCGCGTACGCGTTCCTCGCGTCCGACGACGCGTCGTTCATACACGGCGAGATGCTCGTCGTCGACGGCGGGCAGCTCGCGATGTGATCCGAAGATGTGACCTGGGAATCTGAGCCGAAGGAGGCATGCGACATGGCCGGTCCCTCACCTTTCGAGCTGCTACGAGAGGTGCCGGTGGGGCCCGGTCGGGCCGCGCTGTCGTGGCTCGGGCAGGCCGGTTTCGTCCTGCGGACGCAGCGCGCCACGGCGCTGCTCGACCCGTTCCTGGCGCCCCACGAGGCGCGCCTGTACGAGCCGCCGTTCCCGCCCTCGGCGGCGACGGGCCTCGACGCCGTGCTCTGCACCCACGAGCACATCGACCACTTCGATGGAGAGAGCGCGCCCGCCATCGCGGCCGCGTCCCCGGGCGCGGTGTTCGTGGTCCCGACTCCGATCGTTGACATGGTCACGGAGGTGGGCATCTCGGGCGACCGCGTGGTAGGCCTGCAGCCCGGCCAGACGGCCGAGGTCGCGGGGCTCACGATCCGCGCCGTCGCCGCGAAGCACGGCGTCACGATGGAGGATGCCTACGGGTTCGGCGAGGACCTCTCGGGCGGGCTCGTACGCTTCCTCGGCTACGTGGTCGAGAGCGAAGGGCTCCGCCTGTACCACGCGGGCGACACGATCCACTACGAGGGGATGGAGACGGAGCTGTGCGAGCTCGCGATCGACGTCGCGATGCTGCCGATCAACGGCCGCGACCCCGAGCGCGAGGGGCGGGGGATCGTCGGCAACCTCACCGAGCGCGAGGCCGCGTGGCTGGCGAAGGAGATGGAAGCCGGGATGCTGATCCCGATGCACTACGACATGATCAGGGGGAACCGAGGGTACCCGGAGCTGCTCGTCCAGAGCGTGCAGATGGACTACCCGGGCGTCCCCATCTTCGTACCACCACGTGAGACGCCGTTCGTCTGCACGAGCGCGAGGCCGCGATGAAGGCCCTCGTCTATCTCGGTCCGCGCAAGATGGAGCTGCAGGACGCGCCGGATCCCGTCCCGGGACCGGGAGAGGTCGTCGTGCACGTCGCCGCCTCGGCGATCTGCGGTTCGGACCTCCACGGGTTCCGCGAGGCGAGCCCTCGCCGGATCCCGCCGCTCGTGATGGGGCACGAGGTGGCGGGGCGCGTCTCAGAGGCCGGAGACGGCGTGGATCCCGCCCTCGTGGGTACCCGCGTGATCGTGAAGCCGGTGATCTCCTGCGGGACGTGCGCCCGGTGCGCCGAGGGACGGCCGAACCTCTGCCCGAACCGGAAGCTCATGGGCATGAACTTCCCCGGCGGGTTCGCCGACGCCTGCCTGCTGCCGGCGCCGCAGGTCCTGCCGATCCCAGACGACGTGCCCGACGACGTCGCGTCGCTCACCGAGCCGCTCGCGAACGCGGTCCACACCGTGGACCGCGCGGTGCGCGAGGGTGACGACGTCCTCGTGATCGGCGCGGGATCGATAGGTCTCTTCGCCGTGCGGGCGGCGGTCCTCGCCGGCGCCGAGCGCGTCTTCGTCGCCGACCCTCTGGCACCTCGTCTCGAACTGGCGGCGGCGCAAGGCGGACGACCCCTCGCGGACGAGGACCCCACCGCGGCCGTCGCCGAGGCGACCGGCGGTAAGGGTATCGACGCCGTCATCGACGCGGCCGGTTTCCCCTCGACCTGGGCCCTCGCGCTCGCCGCCGCGCGGTTCGGCGGTCGTGTCGAGGCCGTCGGCCTCGGCGCGGTGGAGGGTCCGATCAGCTACCACGCGGTCGTGTCGAAGGGACTCACCATCACCGGCTCGTACGCGTGCACCGACGAGGACTTCGAGCGCGCGGTCGCCTTCCTCGCGCGCGGGGACGTCCGCGTGGATGACTGGATCACCCGCATGCCGCTCTCCGACGGCCAGCGCGCCTTCGAGACGCTCGTCGACGGCACGGACCTCGTGAAGGTGGTGCTCACGCCGTGAAGCTCGTGTCGCTCGAAGGAGGGTTCGGACGGGTCGAGGACGACGATGTCGTGAGGATGGGCGACGATCTCGTCGCGTACCTCGCGACCGGCGAGGCGCACGATGGACCGCGGATCCCGCTCGCCTCGATCCGACCGCTCGCGCCCGTCCCCCGTCCCGCCAAGATCATCGGCATCGGCCTCAACTACCGCGATCACGCCGCGGAGTCCGGACAGCCGATCCCGGAGGAACCGATCCTCTTCCCGAAGTTCGCGAACTCCGTGATCGGACCGGGCGAGCCCATCCTGCTCCCCGAGGCAACGGAGCAGGCCGATTACGAGGCCGAGCTCGCCGTCATCATCGGGCGGACGACCCGCGACGTGTCGGTCGACGACGCCCTCTCGCACGTGGCCGGCTACACCTGCGCGAACGACGTGTCCGCCAGGGACCTCCAGTTCCGCAGCTCGCAGTGGATGCTGGGCAAGGCGATCGACTCGTTCCTGCCTACAGGGCCGTGGCTCGTCACGGCGGACGAGATCCCAGACCCGCAGGCGCTCGCGATCAGGTGCGTCCTCAACGGTCGCACGATGCAGGACTCGAGCACCGCGCAGATGGTGTTCGGCGTCGCGGAGCTGGTGGCATACATCAGTCGAACGATGACGCTCGAGCCCGGCGACCTCATCGCCACCGGCACGCCGCCGGGGGTGGGCTCCGCGCGCACGCCGCCGGTGTGGCTCGAGGACGGCGACGAGGTGACGATCGAAGTCGAGGGCATCGGGGCACTCACGAACCCCGTCCGTCGTCGGGCAGGGACCTAGAGGGGAAGGGGGGGGACCGACATGCGGCTGCCGAGAGGTATCGCGCTCGCAGGTTCCACGCTCCTCGTGCTCCTGTTGACCGCGACGATGGCCGGGACCGCTGCGGGCGAACGGCCCCGGCGCGCCGCCGACGTCGTGCAGCAGGGCGACGAGCTCGTGCTCACGGAGCCGGCGAGCGCCGACGCGCCCGGCTACGAGGTGCACATAGGCATCTCCGTCTTCCAGATCCTGACGATGCGCGACGGCGCAGTGGTCCTCGCGACGAGGCCGGCCGACACTGGCCAGGGCCCGGCCCGGTTCCGGGTGGGCGGGGCCTGGTTCAAGGCGACCGCCGTGACGTCGTGGGACTGGGACGGAACCACGCTCTCCCTGACGCTCGCGACGACGTCGCCCGACCACACCGTCGCGATGACGATCCGGCCGGACCCCGACCGCTACCGGATCGAATGGTCGCTCGGCCCGGTTGCCTCCGGCGAGCTGGGCACGGTCCTCGAGCTCGAACCCTCCGGGCAGTGGTTCGGTCAGGGCGAGGCCGCCGGCCGTGCGCCGGCCCCGTGGGAGGGGCAGCCGTGGCCGCTCAGCTCCGGCCGTGTCTACGACGGCGACATGAACCCCGCCGAGTACCTCATGACCGACCCGTTCTGGTTCACGTCGAAATCTGTGGGCCTGTGGGTCGACACCGACCTGCACATGAGCGTCTCGATCAACGACCGGAACGACGGTATGGGCCGGTTCTTCGTGAAGCACACCGACGCGTTCGCCGCCGAGGTCTTCGTGGAGGCCACACCCGACGCCGCCTACCACGACTACATCGACATCGTGGGCGGGCCGCAGCAGATCGATGCCACGTACGAGCAGATCGAGATGCCGCTCTGGAACACGTGGGGTCAGTTCTACACGTCGGTCGACCAAGCGAAGGTACTCGACTACGCCGAAGGCCTCGCCGCCAACCGTCTCACGGGCCACGCCGTGCAGATCGACGACGGCTGGATGCCGCACTACGGCGACCTCGAGTTCGACCGAACGAAGTTCCCCGACCCGGCCGCGATGTCGAAGCGGATCCACGAGCTCGGGTTCGACCTCGGCCTGTGGGTGACGCTGTGGATCAACACGGACTCGACGAACTTCGAGATCGCGAGGGACAACGGCTACTTCCTTCCGGACAAGCAGGACCCGGCGCAGCCCTGCCTCGTGCACTGGTGGAACGGCACCGCCGGCATCGTCGATTTGGCGAACCCCGACGCGTACGGCTGGTACGAGGGGCGCCTGCACAACCTCATGCGGCGCTACGACGTGAACGGGTTCAAGTTCGACACGCGTTTCTTCGACGGGCGGTGCGCGACGACCCACGGCGCGGCGCCGCTCGACTACCTCACGCTCGGCGCGCAGCTCACGAGCAGTTTCGACCTCCAGGGCGTCGGCGTCCGGATCTCGTGGGGCGCGCAGCGCTACGGGTTCGTGATCCGCGAGGTCGACAAGTGCACCGACCGGCGCTCGCTCCAGGCCGCCGTGAGCCAGGTGCTCGCGATCTCCACGATCGGCTACCCCCTGGTCGAGACCGACATGATCGGCGGGTCGAACTCGTGTCCACCATCCACGAAGACGATCCTCGTCCGGTGGGCGCAGGCGGCGTCGCTCATGCCGGTGATGTACTCGTCGGTCACGCCGCTCGGCGTCACGAACCCCGACACGGGACAGCATCGCTCGTACGACGCCGAGACCGTGCGCCTGTACCGGCAGGCGCTCCGGACGCACCGGCGCCTCGCCCCGTACATCTGGGATCGGGCGCAGGAGGCCGTAGCCACCGGCGAGCCGATCATGAAGCCCCTGTGCTTCAGCTTCCCGGAGTCTCCGACCCCGTGCGGGTTCGACGATGAATGGATGCTCGGCGACGCCGTGCTCGCCGCGCCGGTGCTCGGCCCGGAGCTCGGCCGCGACGTCTACCTACCGGACGGCACCTGGCTCGACGCGACGACGTGCGAGCTCCAGACCGTGAAGGGAGGCCGGCTGCTCGAGAGCTACCCGGCGCCGCTCGGCACGGTGCCCGTCTTCGTGCTCCAGGGCATGGAGCAGAGTGCGCAGGCAACGGCCGCACTCGCCCCGGGTTGCTGAGCCCGACGGCGCCGCTGCGTCCCAACGGGGACGGGGCGTTCGGCCTCGTGCGCCCCGCATCGCCGCGTGGCAGGATGGCGCCCGGAGGGCGGTCATGAGGCAGGCAGCGAACGGCGTGGCGGTCGAGGCGACCGGACTCGTGCGCACGTTCGGGCGTGTTCGCGCGCTCGACGGCCTCGACCTCACCGTTCACACGGGCGAGATCCTCGGCCTCGTCGGGCCGAACGGCGCCGGCAAGACGACGTTCATCCGCAGCGTAGCCGGACTGCTACGCCCGACGGCCGGTCGCATCACCGTCCTCGGCGAGGCGCCGGGGCGACGCGTCGCCGCACACCTCGGGTACATGACGCAGTCGGCGGCGCTCTACGAGGACCTGCCGGTCCGCGACAACCTGATGTTCTTCGCACGGCTGTTCGGTCTGTCGAAGGACGAGGCGCGTTCGCGCACCTCCGCCGCGCTCGCCGTCGTCGAGCTCACCGGCAAGGAGCGCGTGCCGGTCCGCGACCTCTCCGGCGGCATGCGCCAGCTCACGAACCTCGCGTGCGCGATGGTGCACGGGCCGAAGCTGCTGCTCCTGGACGAGCCGACGGTCGGCATCGACCCCGTGCTCCGCCTGCGGCTCTGGGACCACTTCCGCGAGATGAACGCCGGCGGGACCACGATCGTCGTGACGACCCACGTGATGGAGGAGGCGGAGCGCTGCCACCGGGTCGCGATGATCGCGGCCGGGCGGACGATCGCCGTCGGCGCACCGGAGGAGCTGCTCCGCGCGGCCGGCGTCGGCACGATCGAGGAGGCCTACCTCGTCCTGCGCGAGCGGGACGCGAACGGGAACGGGCGAACATCGTGAGGCTCTCCCGCGTCGCCGCGATCGCCGGCCGCATCCTGAAGCAGTTCCGGCACGACCGGCGCACGGTCGGCCTGATCGTGATCGTGCCCCTCGTGGTCATGGCGCTGATCGGCTACCTGATCGGCGACAAAGGCAAGGAGCCGCTGCCGGTCGCGGTGGTGAACCTCGATGCCGGAACCGAGACGCCGAGTGGCCACATCTCGCTCGGAGCGAGCATCGCGAACGCCCTCGGCGTGAAAGGGCAGATCGCCGTGGAGTCGGCTACGTCCGAGCGGGCTGCGACCGAGCGGGTCCGCGACGGCAAGGTCGCCGGCGCGGTGATTATCCCGGCCGACCTCACTCAGCAGGTCCTGGGCGGCGTTCCGGCGACCATCGACATCGTCGTCAAGGGAACCGACCCCGGCCTCCAGGGTCCCGTGATCAAGGCGACACAGGAGGCGCTCGCGAACCTCGCGAAGGCGACCAGCGCGGCGGTCGCAGGATTCGAGGCGCCGCCGCTCTCGATCCGCCCGGTGTCGCTCGAGGGCGGCGTCGGGCTCTCGACGCTCGACTACAACGCCCCGGCGATGATCGCGGTGTTCGCGTTCCTCTTCACGTTCATGCTGACGAGCGTCTCGTTCCTGCGCGAGCGCTCTTCGGGCACGCTCGAGCGGCTGATGGCGTCTCCGGCGTCGCGCCTGGAGGTGCTGGTCGGCTACCTGCTCGGATTCATCGGGTTCGCGATGGCCCAGGCGCTGCTGATCCTCGGCTACGCGGTCTGGGTGCTCGACGTGCGCATCGCCGGCTCGATCTGGCTCGTCCTGCTCGTGATCGTGATCCTCGTGATCGGTGTCGTGAACCTCGGGATCGCGCTTTCGTTCTACGCGCGGAACGAGCTGCAGGTGATCCAGTTCATCCCGCTCATGCTGCTGCCGCAGGTGTTCCTGGGCGGGCTCTTCTGGGCGGTCCAGACGATGTACCCCCCGCTGCGATGGCTGTCACAGCTGCTCCCGCTCACGCACTCCACGGTCGCGCTCCGCGCGGTCATGGTGGGCGGCGAGGGGTTCGGCGACATCCTCGGCCGGCTGCTCGCGCTCGTCGCGTTCTCCGCGGCGATGGTGCTGATCGGCGTCCTCGCGCTGCGCAAGCAGCGCGCGTGAGACCGCTCGGATCTCACCTCATGCCGCAGGCGGACGCATAGAGGTCCACGGTCTCGAGGATCCTGTGGCGGATCAGCTCCTCGGGCCGGGCGGAGAGCTTGCCCTCGCGCACGGCCTCGTACTGGACGGGTAGGAACTGGCCGAGGAGCGTCGGCGGGATCGGGCGTTCCGAGAGGTTGCCGACCAACCTCGCGAGCGCTTCCCGGAGCTCCGGCCGGGGCCAGTAGTACCGACAGCGGTCGCTGTAGCTGTACGCGCGGGCCAGCCGGAGCTCCCGTTCGTCGCCGTGGTAGTAGGACTTCCAGTGCTCCGGATGAGCGACCATGGTCGCCTCGAGCACTTCTCGCAGACGTGAGAGGACGACGTCGTCGCGACCTGTGAACAGCTCCTCCTCGATGGACTCCAGCGCGAAGAGGGCTTCGCGCATCGAGAAGGTCAGCCACGGCCCGACCTTCAGGATCGCGAAGTGGTCCTCCACCATCCGGCGGAGGGATGCCGCGGTCTGATAGTCGGTCGAGTGAGCCTCGTACACCAGGTGCCGGTTCCGCTCGAGGTGGGCGGACAGTTCCCGCGCCTCGTCGCGGTCGTAGTCGTGGACGACGTCATCGCCGAACTCGACGCCTGGCTGCACCACCACGGCGATCACTCGCTCCCAGGCCGCCTGCAGGCCCTCGCGCTCGAACGCCTCCCCGGACAGGGTCAGGATCCTCTCGACGTCCGCGACCCGCGTCACGGCGACCCCGGATCGATCGGCCTGCTCGCCCCCCGGGATCGGGACCTCCGTGCCTATGACGTACACGGGCGCGGGAAAGCCCTCGGGCAGCTCCGCGTGGGCCTCCTCCGCCGCCCGGCAGAGATCGACCGTCCTCTCGGTCACGACCTTCTCGTCGAGACTCGTGCTGCGATCTCCGGGGTCGTCCGCGCAGCGCGTGCTGGCGTCGAGGTGGATCTTCGTGTAGCCGGCCAGCACGCAGCTGCGCACCAGGTCGCGGGCCTTGGCCATGGCCGAGCGGGCCGGCTCCCCCTGCCAGACCCACGGCCCCAGGTGATCGCCGCCCAGGATGACGTTCGGTTCGGGGAACCGCATCTCAGCGGCGACGGAGTCGACGAACCCGCGGAACGCGGCCGGTGTCATCCCCGTGTAGCCCCCGAACTGGTTCACCTGGTTGCAGGTGGACTCGATGCACACGACGGTGTCGTCCCGGAGGGCCTGGGTCATGCCCGCTTCGAGGACGAAGCGGTCGGCCGAGCAGATCGAGTAGATGCCGACGCGATCACCGCGGAGGTTCGAGTCCACCAGGTCGAGAAGCAGCTCCGTGACGTTCACGTCGTGGCTTCCAGCGCGCCGAGCGCCTCCTCCATCGTCGGTTGCGCCTCGGAGCCGCCGATCGCACGCGTCGAGAGCGACCCGGAGGCGACCGCGAGCGCGAGGCACCGGTCGAGAGGCCAGCCGTTCAGGCGCCCGGCGAGGAACCCCGCGTCGAAGCTGTCGCCCGCGCCGGTCGTGTCGACGACGTTCGCCGGGATCGACTCCGACCGCACCACCTCGCTACCCGACATCGCGAGGCCGCCCCCCTGTCCGAACTTCACCGCGACCACCGTGCCGTGCTCCGCGAGCGCCTCGGCGGCGATGTCGACGTCGTCAACGCCGGTGATCGCCCGCGCCTCCGCGGAGTTCGGGAAGAAGCAGTCGGTGAGCTCGAGGAGCGAGAGCAGACCGGAGTCCCACTCCTCCGAGGGGTCCCAGTTCGGGTCGATCGACGTCGTCGTGCCGGCCTCGCGCGCCTCGAGGAACAGGCCGGGCAGATCGCGCTGGAGTCCCTCCTGCAGGTAGTACGAGCTCACGTGCACGTGCCGCGCCGAGCGCACGAGGTCGGCGTCGACGACCTCGCCCCGCAGGTCGCCGATCGTTCCCGGCGATGTCAGGATCGCGCGGTCCTCACCGTGCGACAGGATCACCGACAGGCCGGTAGGCCGGTTCGGGTCGACGAGGCATCCGGTCGTGTCCACACTGCGCTCGCGGAGCGCCGCCAGCATGAATCGGCCGAAGACGTCGTCGCCGACGACGCCCACGAACGCCGTCCGGAGCCCCAGCCGCGCCGCGCCGCAGGCCATGATCGCCCCCGAGCCGCCGATCACGAGGCGCGCCTCGTCCACGAGCTTCTCGGTCTGGCCGAACGCCGGCTCGACGTCGCCGCGCAGGATCAGATCAGGGTTGCAGTCCCCGAGCACGAGCAGATCGAAGTCCACCACGCCGACGCCGAGCCTACCGTCTCGCGAGCGCGACGGCCCTCGTCAGCGGCACGGCCTCCAGGGATAGTCGTAGAGGTCGTTGGTCTTCCGGATCGTGTTGTAGTCCCTGCGCTCCGCCTTCTTGCAGACGGTCTCGATCGTCTTCGGCCGGTACTCGATCTCGAAGACGGGCTTCCCGGCCGTGATCATCGGGTTCATGTGGAAGCACTCCGTGTACTGGAAGCACTGTTCGTTGATCATGTAGTCGGCGTACGGCTCGAACAGCTCGACCTGCAGCAGGTCGTTGTTCGGACCGGCGGCCAGGCCGTGGCTGTGCGCGAGGTTCAGCAGGCGGGTGAGGTACATGATCTGGTCCTTGGCCGAGATGTCGAACGGCGTCGCGTACTGGAACTCGTCCTGGTTGTCGAAGTAGACGCCGTCGAACCCGGCCTTCGCGACCTTGCGGATCCGCGCCTCCATCATGCGCAGGAGGAAATCGCGCTGCCCCTTGTTGTCGTTGATGTTGAGCCACCGCTCGTCCTAGTAGCGGCTGAGCGCGTCCCCGAGCAGACAGCCGTCGCAGCGCTCGTCGAAGTTCACGAAGCGCTGCTGGTCGGTGCGCCACTGCTCCCACGTGCCGGCGTCGACGTAGCCGACCACCTTGATCCCCTGCGCGTGGAGCGCCTCGACCGCCGGTCGGTTCAACGTGCCCGGATCGAACCGTTTGCAGGTCCCGGTGTCGATGAACGGGTCGAACGCGTACACGATCGGCGAGACGGCGGGGCCGCCCGAGTACGGCCGCGCCGAGACGGCGGTGTCGATCCCGCCGGTCTTGCAGAACGCCTTCACGCCCTGGAGCTGGATCTGCCACCGGCTCTCGACCGCAGGCTGCCAGCACCCCTTGCACGGCACGGGTTTCGGGCAGCCCTTACAGGCACGTACCGGCTCGCCGCTCGTGCTTGCGTCGGCGAGAGGCCTCCCGGCCTGGGCGGAGCCCGCCAGGGTCGCCGGCAGGGCGACGCCCACGGCCAGCGCGAGCGTCACCAGGATCGAGAGCCGTCGCATCGCCTCACCTGCACGGGGTCCAGGGGGTGTCGTACAGGTCGTACGTCTTCAGGATGGCGTTGCGGTTCACGGAGTTGGCCTGCGGGCAGAACCTGCTCGTCTTCAGCTTGTACTCGACCTGGAACACGGCCTTGCCGGCGCCCGTGAAGTACGTCGTGTACCCGTCGCACTCCGAGTACTGCTGGCACTGCTCGTTCACCGCGTAGTCGAAGTACGGGGCGAGGTCGACGAGCTGCTCGACGTCGTTCTTCAGGGCGACCGTCAGGCCGTACTTGTGGGCGAGGTTCGCGAGCTGCGAGTCGTAGTTGAGCTGGTCTGCGGCCGTGAGCGGGAATCCGGTCCGGTTGCTGTAGCCGTCGACGTTGTCCCACTCGACGCCGTCGAACCCGCCCTGGACGCATTTCTGGACGCGTGCCTCCATGATCGGCAGCAGGATCGACGTCTGCCGGATGTCGAGCCACCGCTCGCCCGCCCATCCGTTCTTCGCCCCGAGGACCGAGCTCGGGAACGCGCCCGCGTCGGGCCGCCAGTTCTCCCACGAGCCGGCGCTCATGTAGCAGAGCGCCCGCCCGCCCGCGGCGTGGATCGCGTTCACGGCGGCCGTGTTGATCGTGGAGCTGTTACCGGCGACCGCCGGGTCCACGTACAGGTCGATGTCGAACACCGTGGGACTCACCGCCGTACCGCCCGTGTAGGGCACCGCGGAGATGCCGACGTTGATGCCCCCGGTCGAGGCATATGCGGCCACGCCCTGCAGCTGGTACTGCCAGCGCGCGTTCAACGCCGGCTTCCAGCAGGCGCCCTTCGTCGCGTCGCACGCGACCGGCGCGGGGGGCGCGGCCTGCGCAACGCCGTCCAGCATCAACGAAACCAGAGCGAGCCCGAAGAGGATGGGAGCCCACCGTCTCATGCCGACCACCTCCTGTGGCGACTGACGACACGGATCTCGGACGAGCACGATTCTGTTCCGTCGGTCGCAGAGAAGTCAAATCCCGCTCACGCAAGGTGCGCATTTCTGCGCGCTTGTGCCTCGCCCGGCGTCGGCCGAAGCGCGCCCGGGCACGCCGGCGGAGCTAGGATGCGAGCATGCCGAGGATCGTTCTGGCGCGGGGCGACATCACCGTCCAGGAGGTCGATGCGATCGTGAACGCGGCGAACTCCTCCCTCATGGGCGGGGGCGGCGTCGACGGAGCCATCCACCGCCGGGGCGGCCCGGCGATCCTCGCGGAGTGCCGCGAGATCCGGCGCACGACGTACCCGGAGGGCCTGCCGACCGGGAAGGCTGCGGCGACCACGGCGGGGAACCTGCCGGCACGGTGGGTGATCCACACGGTGGGTCCGGTCTACTCGGGCTCGCCCGACGACCCGAGGCTCCTCGCGAGCTGTCACACCGAGTCGTTGAGGGTCGCCGACGAGCTCGGCGCGAGGACCGTGGCTTTCCCCGCGATCTCGACCGGCGTCTACGGGTACCCGCCGGAGCTCGCGGCCCCGGTCGCGATCGCGGCGGTGCGGGGCGCCGACACGAAGGTCGCGGAGGTCCGGTTCGTCCTGTTCGGCGAGGACGCCTACGAGGCGTTCGAGCGGGCGCTGAACATCTAGGACCGCCCTTCCCGAAACCCCACCGCGCTCGTCGCCGGCATGCTCCGGGCTCACAGCTTCGAGGCCTGCAACGCCGGCCGCAGGATAAGCTCACCACGGAGAGACGGGATGGAAGAGAAACCCTCAACGCCGGGCGAAGCCGGATACGCCGAGTACGACCTTGCGGTCGTCGGCCGCCCCTCGGTCGACATCACGTTCACGGGACTCGACGCGTGGCCGGAGCTCGGCCGCGACGTGGACGCGAGCGGCTTCGGATGGGGAGCCGGAACGTCGTTCAACACACCGGCGTCGGCGAACCGCCTCGGTCTGCGGGTCGCGTACGTCTCCGTCGTCGGCACCGACCTCTGGAGCCGGTTCGTCGTCGAGGAGTACGAGCGCGAGGGCCTCCCCACCGAGTTCCTCCGCGTCGTCGACGGACCGCTCGCGTTCGTCTCGGTCGGGATGAACCTCGACACGGACCGCGGCTTCGTGACCTACGCGGACCCGGCGGAGGACGCCGAGGAGGACATGTACCGCCGTGCGACGGAGCTCGTCTCGAGCGGCCGGGTCCGGCACCTGCACGGCTACATCTCGAAGGACGACGCGAAGCTCGCGCGGGCCGCGCGGGACCGAGGCATGACCGTGTCGTTCGACTCGTGGGGTGGTCCGTGGTTCGAGGCGGACGCGGAGCCGGTCGACGTGCTGCCCCTCGGCGATGTCGTGCTCGCGAACGAGGGCGAGGCGATGGCTATGACCGGCGCAGGCGACCCCGACGCGGCGATCGGCGCACTCGCGGAGTTGTGCCGGTTCGTGGTCGTGAAGCGCGGCGCGGATGGGGCCAGTGCGCTTATCGACGGCCGCCGGATCGACGTCCCGACGGCGCCGGTCGTCCCGGTCGACACGACCGGCGCCGGCGACTGCTTCAGCGCGGGCTTCCTGTACGGTTGGCTCCACGGGCTGCCGCCCGAGGTCTGCCTCGGGCTCGGCAACCTGTGCGGCGGCGCCGTCGTGCGGGCGTTCGGTGGGTACAAGAGCTGCCCCGCCGAGGCGGAGCTGCTCTCGATGGCCCGGACCAGGGGCATCCTCGACAGGAGGGAAAGCACGTGAAGATGACGTTGCTCGGAACCGGCGTCCGCACCCCCTACATCCTGCACGGGCTGGTCGCCAGGCAGGAGGAGCTCGGGCTGCGCGAGGTCGTCCTGCACGACTCGGACCCCGAGCGCTTGGAGCTCATGACCGCGTTCGGCGCGTACCTGTGCGACGAGTGGGGCGCGACGTTCGAGGTGCGCGGCGAGCCGAGCCCGAGCGGCGCGCTCGCCGGCGCTCGGTTCGTGTTCTGCGCGATCCGCGTCGGCCAGGACCGAGCGCGGGCGCTCGACGAGCAGATCGCGCTGAAGCACGGCACCCTCGGACAAGAGACGACGGGGCCGGGCGGCTTCGCGATGGCGATGCGCACGATCCCGGCGATGCTCGAGTACGCGCGGCTGATCGGCGAGGTCGCGCCCAGCGCACTGCTCATCAACTTCACGAACCCGGTCGGGTTGATCATGCAGGCGGTCACGCAGAACTCGGACGTGCCGGTCGTCGGCGTTTGCGACGGCCCGATCGAGATGAAGCGGAGCGTGGCCGCGTTCCTGGGCGTGCCCGGCGACGAGATACACGTCGACTACGCGGGGCTGAACCACGCGGGCTGGATCCACCGCGCGCTGGTCGACGGACACGACCGCATGCCGGAGCTCCTCGCGCGCTACGAGGACCTCGCGAAGACCGACGACTCCTGGACGCTGTTCGACCCGGAGCTCGTGCGCACGATCGGCATGCTGCCGATGGAGTACCTGTACTTCTACTACTACCGGGACCGCGCCGTGCAGAACATCGTGACGTCGGGCGGTTCGCGCGGAGAGCAGGTCCTCGCGCTGAACGAGCGGCTGTGGGCGGCGTTCCGCGAGCGGATCGACGCCGGCGACCTCCCCGGCGCGCGCGCGGCGTGGGAGACCGCGCTCGAGACCCGCGGCGCGACGTACTTCGCCCGCGAGCGAGGCCAAGAGGTGGGTGACGAGGTCCTGGCGCCGGCCGCAGACGAGGACATGTTCGAGGGCGACGGGTACGAGGGCCTCGCCACTGCCGTGATGGCGGCCGCGACGCAGCGCCTGCGGGTGCCGCTGATCCTGAACGTCCCGAACCGCGGCGCGATCCCGTGGATGCTCGACGACGACGTGGTCGAGGTGACCTGCATGACGGACCAGCACGGGGCGGCGCCGCTCGCGCAGGGGTCGCTCTCAGAGCACGCCCGCGCACTGCTCGAGCCGGTGAAGATCTACGAACGGCTGACGGTCGAAGCGGCGGTGACGGGCTCCTACGGAGCTGCGCTGAAGGCCCTCGTGGCGCACCCGCTGGTCGGTTCGTACGCGCTCGCGAAGTCGCTGCTCGACGACTACCTATCGGCGCACGCTGAGTTCCTCGGCTACGTCGGATAGCAGTGCTCGCACACCCCGTGGGCCGACCGGAGTAGCCTGAGCGCACGCCCATGGCCGACGTGAAGGCCGCCCGCCGCGCGCTCGAGGACGCCCTCGGCCCCGCCGAGGTCCTGTCCGAACCGCTCGCCCTGCTCCTCTACGCCCGCGACTCCTCGATGGTCGAGGGCGGCTGCGCGCTCGTCGCCTTCCCGCGCAAGGTGGAGGACATCGTCGCGTGCGCGCGGATCGCCGCCGAACACGGTCTGTCGGTCGTGCCGCGCGGGTCCGGCACCGGTCTGACCGGCGCCGCGACGCCGGTCGGCGAGGCGCTCGTCGTCGTGACGACGAAGATGAACCGGATCCTCGAGATCCGGCCGGAGGACCGCCTCGCATGGGTCGAGCCGGGCGTGCTGAACCTCGACCTCGCGGACGCGCTCGCCCCCCACGGTTACACCTACGCGCCCGACCCGTCGTCGCAGGCGACCTGCTCGATCGGCGGCAACGTGACCACGAACGCCGGCGGCCCACACTGCCTCGCCTACGGGGTCACGTCGAACCACGTGCTCGCGGTCGACGTCGTGCTCCCCGACGGCACGGTCGAACGGCTCGGCGCCGAGGGGCCGGAGGCGGCCGGGTACGACCTGCGCGGCTTGATGGTCGGCTCCGAGGGCACCCTCGGGATCGTCGCGGCCGTCTGCGTGCGCCTCACACCACTGCCTTCGGCCGTGCGCACGATGCTGTTCGACTTCGAGACCGCCGAGGACTGTGCGGCGACCGTCTCCGCGATCATCGCGAGCGGCGTCGTCCCGGCCGCCGTCGAGATGATGGATCAGGGCATCGTGATCGCGGCCGAGAACTTCGCCCATGCCGGGTACCCGACCGACGCGGCGGCGATCCTGATCGTCGAGGTCGACGGCACCGACGCCACGGTCGAGGCGCAGGCGGCGGCGGTCGAGGCCTCCGCGCGCGCGAACAGCGTGCGGAGCGTCCGCGTCGCCGCAGACGAAACGGAGCGCGCGCTGCTCTGGAAGGGACGCAAGAGCGCCTTCGGCGCCGTCGCGCAGATCGCGCCCCACTACCACCTGCACGACTGCACGGTTCCGCGGACGAAGCTCGTCGAGGTGCTCTCGGGCATCTACGCGATCGCGAAGCGCCACGACCTCACCGTCACGAACGTGTTCCACGCCGGCGACGGCAACCTGCACCCGCTGCTCTCGTTCGACCGGCGCGTCCCGGGCACGCTCGAGCGCGTGCTGAAGGCCTCCGAGGAGATCGTGCGCCTGTGCGTCGACGCCGGCGGGGCGCTCTCCGGAGAGCACGGCATCGGCCTCGAGAAGCGCGCCTTCATGTCGCTCGTGTACTCGGAGGACGACCTCGCGGCGCAGGCGTGCGTGCGCGCGGTGTTCGACCCGGCGGGCCTGCTGAACCCGCACAAGGTGCTGCCAGAGGGCGCGAGGTGCGCCGAACTCGCGATGGTCCAAGGGATGGACGCGACCAAGGCCGCGGCGGAGATGCCGGAGGGATCGTGGATCTGATCCACCCGCACGGCAAGGCCGATGTCGTCGAGGCGCTCGTCGAGGCGACCGAGCACCGCCGCCGCGTGCTCGTCGTCGGCGGGCGCCGGCACATGGACAAGGGCAACCCGTGCGAGGTCGACGCCGAGCTGTGGACGACCATGCTCGACCGTCTCGTCTCTTACGAGGCGGCCGAGATGGTCGCGGTCGTCGAGGCCGGGATGCGCGTCGGCGACCTCCAGCGGATCCTCGCCGAGGGCGGGCAGGAGTGGCCGGTCGACGCGCCGGACGACGCGACCGTCGGCGGCGTGATCGCGGCCGCGGCGAGCTCGCCGCGGCGACTGTCGGTCGGCGCCGTCCGCGACACGGTGCTGGAGCTCGAGTTCGCCACCGGCGACGGCCGGTTCCTGCGGAGCGGCGCGCGGACCGTGAAGAACGTGAGCGGGTACAACCTGCACCGGCTGCTCACCGGCTCGCTCGGCACGCTCGGCGTGATCGTGCAGGTTGCGATGAAGCTCCGTCCGCTCCCGGCCGCGCGGCGCACGGTCCGGTTCGCCGGCGGCCTCGACCGAGCACGCGCGTTGCTCGACGCGGTGCCGACGCCCGCGGCGGTGCTGGCGGGACCGGACATCGTGGAGCTCCGTCTGGAGGGCTGGCCGGAGCAGGTCGAGACCGAAGCGAGGACGGCGGGCGAGGTCGCCGAGCCGGTCGACGCCTCCAACGACGCGCCGTTCCCATCGCAGCGGCCGTGGGAGGACCGCCCGGTCGTCGCCGAGGTCGCCGTACCGCCTTCGAAGCTCCCGGACGTGCTCGCGGTGGCCGGCGACGCGTGGGGCGCACTCGCCGGCGTAGGGCTCGCGTGGGTCGGGCTCGACTCGCCCGACGGTCCGCTCGACGCCCTGCGGGCGCGGGCTCGCGCGGCCGGCGGCATCGCCCCCGTCGTGAAGGGTCCCGGCGGGCTCGGCGCCGACGCACCGCCCGCCCGGGAGATCCACCGCCGCCTGAAGGGGATCTTCGACCCGGCCGGAGTGCTCGCCCCCGGTCGGTTCTGGGGCGGGATCTGATGTCCGGCCCGCGCGGCGCCGGCGGCGACCTCCCCCTCGGCGGGCAGATGCCGGAGGGCGTGCGGTTCGTCGGGCCGGTCCCCGGCCTCGTTCCAGGCTGGAAGGGCCGAGACTTCCCGGCCGACGAGGACCTGAACACGTGCGTCGCGTGCGGCCTCTGCCTCCCGCACTGCCCGACCTACCGCCTGACCGGTGAGGAGCCCGCCTCGCCGCGCGGGCGGATCGCAGCGATGCGCCTCATCGGCGAAGGACGCGCCGGCGTCGACCCGACGTTCGCGCGGTTCATGGACCTCTGCCTCACGTGCCGCGCGTGCGAGGACGTCTGCCCCTCGCACGTCCCATACGGGCGGATGATGGAGCGTGCCCGCGTCCAGACCGAGCCACTCCGCGCGCGCCACACGCGGCTCCTGCTGCGGCTCGGTCTCGACGTGGCGCTCCCCCGCAAGAAGCTGCTGTGGCTCGCGGCCGCGTTCCAGCCGCTCGCGACGCCGTTCCTGCCGAGGCGCGTGCGCGCGCTCGTGCCGAAGCGGGGCGAGCTGCTCGCGCGGCTCCCGGGAACGACCGAGCCTCGAGGCGAAGCGCGCGGCACCGTCGCCGTGCTCTCCGGCTGCGTCCAGGACCGCTGGTACCGGAGCGCGAACCGCGCCACGATCCGCGTGCTCGCGCGCAACGGCTGGCGCGTCGTCGTTCCTCCGAAGCAGGCCTGCTGCGGTGCGCTAGCGGCTCACTACGGGCGTCTCGACACCGCGCGGGAGCAGGCGGAGGAGACGCTCCGCGCGTTCGAGGGTCACGACCGCATCGTCGTGAACGGCGCCGGGTGCGGAGCGCACATGAAGGAGTACGGCGACCTGCTCGGTACCGATGAGGCGAGGGCGTTCTCGGCGAAGGTCCGCGACCTGATGGAGTTCCTCCACGAGGAGGGCGTGGAGCCGCCGTCCGGCGGCCTCGGCTCGGGCTTCACGACCACGCGGGTCGCGTACCACGACGCGTGCCACGCGCTCCGCGCCCAGGGCATCCGAGAGCAACCGCGCGCGATCCTCCGGTGGATCCCCGGCCTCGAACTCGTCGAGATCCCGAACGGCGACCGCTGCTGCGGCGCGGCCGGTCTCTACAACGTCCTGCAGCCGGAGATGTCCGGCGAGCTGATGCGGCAGAAGGCGGAGGCGATCGTCTCGACGGGCGCCGCGATCGTCGCCTCCGCCAACCCGGGGTGCACGATGCAGATCTCCGCCGGGTTGCGCGCGATCGGCAAGGACATCGAGGTCCTCCACCCGGTCGAGATCCTCGACCGAGCGTACCGGGCGTCGCCCGGACACGACTGAGGGGGCGGAGCCCCGGCCGCCCCCTCGCGCGGAACCCGAACGCCCGGCTACATCCTGAGCGCGGCGCGGGCCTTCGCGTTGTCGCTCGTCACCATCACGCCGCGCGTCCGCGTGGCCAGGTAGACCACCTGGACGTTCACACCGGCGTCGGCGATCTTGCGCGCGATCTCGCCGAGCGCGCCCGGCCGGTCGGCGTCGGCCGTCATGTCGATCAGGAGCGGCTCGGTCTCGCCCTCGACCTTGATGCCGGCGCCCTCGAGCGCTGCTCGCGCGGCCGCGGCATCTTCCACGAGCACGTGGATGATGCCGCGCCCCTCGTGCGTGACGGCGCTCATCCCCTCGACGTTCACCCCGGCCTTCCCGAGCGCCTCGCCGAGCGAGGCGAGCTGGCCGGGCCGGTCCTCGAGGGCCACGGTGAGGTCCTTGGCCATGGACCACCTCCTTCCCCGTGCACGGGCCGGTGTACTCCTCGGACGCCGGCCGGTCAATCCCGTTCGCGCTGCCCCGCCGTCTCCTCTGCGATGATGCGGCCGTGAACGAGCGATCCGATCGACCCGAGCGATCCGATCGACCCGAGCGATCCGATCGACCCGCCGGCCCGGTCGACCCGTTGAAGGTCCCGCGCTTCGCCGGGCCTTCGACGTTCGCCCGGCTCCCCCGGCGCGACGAGGTCGAGCAGTGCGACGTGGCCGTCGTCGGGGTGCCGTTCGACTCGGGGGTCACGTTCCGGCCGGGGGCGCGCTTCGGACCGATCGCGATCCGTCAGGCGTCCCGCCTGCTGCGCGCCTATCACCCCGGGCTCGACGTCGAGCCTTTCGGCGACCAGCAGGTCGCCGACGCCGGCGACATCGCCTGTAACCCGTTCGATATCGGGGAGGCGATCTCGCAGATCGAAGCGGGCGCGACCGACGTGCTCGCGCACGGCCGGCGCTTCGTCGCCCTCGGCGGGGACCACACGGTCGCGCTGCCGCTCCTCCGAGCGGTCGCCCGGGTCCACGGACCCGTCGCGCTGCTGCACTTCGACGCGCACCTCGACACATGGGACACGTACTTCGGCGCCGCGTACACGCACGGGACGCCCTTCCGCCGAGCGTGGGAGGAGGGTCTCCTGCTCGAGGAAGGTTCGATGCACGTCGGCATCCGCGGACCGTTGTTCTCGCGTCGGGACCTCTCCGACGACGATCGGTTCGGGTTCCGCATCGTGACGGCCATGGACCTGGAGGAGACGGGCGTCGCGGAGATCGCGGTCCGAGCCCGTTCGCGCGTCGGCGACGCGCCGCTCTACGTGTCGGTGGACATCGACGTGCTCGACCCGTCGACCGCGCCGGGCACGGGCACTCCGGAGCCGGGAGGGCTGACCAGCCGGGAGCTGCTCGGGCTCCTGCGGGGGCTGCGTGGACTGCGCCTGGTCGCGGCCGACCTGGTGGAGGTCGCTCCGCCCTACGACCACGCGGAGATCACGGCGATCGCCGCATCGCACGTTGCCTACGAGCTGATCGCGCTCTGCGCGACGGCGGGGCAGGGAACGTGACCGCCGGGCGCTCGGGCTGAGCTGCTCGAGGCTCACACGAGCCCGCGCTCGGCCAGACGCTGCGCGATGCGCTCGCGGAGCAGCCGCTCGACGTCCGCGCGCCGCTGCGGGCGCGTCTCGGCGACCACGCGGATCGCCACCACGCCGTCGCCGGCCGTCTCCACGCCGAGGACGGTCGGCCCGTCCATCACCCACTCCTCAACCTGCGGCTCCTGCCGGAGCTGCTCGAAGAGCTCCTCGAGGATGCCGCGCGCCCGCTCGAGGTCCTGACCGTACGCGATCCGCGCGTCGACGATCGCGCGCGCCCACCCGCGCGACCGGTTGCTCACTACCTGGATGTTCCCGTTCGGAACGATGTTGAGCGTACCGTCGTAGGCGCGGAGCGCGGTGGCACGAAGCGTGAACCACTCCACCCGCCCGGCCACGGGGTTGGCCGTCGTCCGCACCTCGATGCTGTCCCCGACCCCGAACTGGTTCTCGAGCAGGATGAAGAAGCCCGTGAGGCCGTCCTTCACGATGCTCTGCGCGCCGAAGCCCAGCGCGACGCCGGCGATCCCGGCGCTCGCGATCAGCGGCGCGAGGTTCACGTGCAGGTAGCCAAGGGCGATCAGCACGGCGATCGTCCACACGATCACGACGACGGTGGCCGACAGCGCGTGGGCGAGCGTCGCCGCCCGCTGGAGGTTCCCCGCCTGCGACGGGCTCGGCGTCTGCTCGAGCTTGCGCCGGAACCGGCCGACGACGACCCGCAGCACGACGGTCACGGCGACCGCGACGCCGACGGTGATCAGGATCGGCACTCCCGTCTCGACCCACCACGAGCCGTCCTCGGTTGCGGCCAACAGCGCTTGCACGGAGGCCATTCAGGCAGAGAACCGCGCGCACGTCAAAGGGACGGGCCCCGCGAAGCGGGGCCCGTCCCCAGCGCGGAGCGCCTTCCCGCTACCGCGACATCGCCTCCTCGAGCGCCCGGCGGACGATCACCTTCGTGAGCTCACGCCGATACTCGGCGCTCCCGAACACGTCCGACGGCGGGCTCGTGCCCTCGGCCGCGCGCCGGGCGGCCGTCGCCGGGTCGTCCCCGGCGGCGAGCGCCTCCTCGACGCCGGAGGCACGCAGCGGCCTCTCCCCCATGTTCGTGAGCGCCACCGCGGCCCCGCCGTCCCGTCCGGTCACGGCCGCGACACCGACGAGCGCCCAGTCGTTCGCCCGGCGGCGGAACTTGACGTAGCTCCATCCGCCGCTCGTCTTCGGCACGCGGACCTCGGTCAGGACCTCGATCGGCGCGAGGTCGGGCTCGAACAGGCCCTTGAAGAAGTCCGCCGCCGCGACGGTCCGCGAGGCGCCGCCGGCACCCCGCACGATCATCTCGGCCCCGAGCGCGAGCAGTACGGTCGGCATGTCCGACGCGGGGTCGGCGTGCGCGCACGAGCCGCCGATCGTGCCGACGTGTCGGACCTGCGGGTCGCCGATCTCGCTTGCCGTGTACGAGACGATCGGGCACGCGTCGTGCAGCAGGTCGCTGTTCGCCACGTCGTGGTGCCGGGTTCCGGCGCCGATCGCCACCCGGTCGCCGTCCTCGCGGATGTACGACAGCTCGCCGATCCGCGAGACGTCGACGAGCATCGAGGGACGCGCCAGCCGAAGGCGCATCAGCGGCAGCAGCGATTGCCCGCCGGCGACGACCTTCGCCTCCTCGGTCGAGGACAGGAGCTCGATCGCGTGGTCGACCGACGCGGCGCGCGCGTAGTCGAAAGGAGCCGGGATCATGCCGTCCCCCTCCTCACGCGGTCGCACCGCTCATCTGCGAAGCGGCGTCGAGGATCGACTTCACGATGTTCTGGTACCCGGTGCACCGGCAGAGGTTGCCCTTCAACGCTTCGCGGACCTCCGCCTCGGTCGGGTTCGGATTCTCCTTCAGGTAGCTCGCCGCGGCCATGATCATGCCCGGCGTGCAGTACCCACACTGGAGCCCGTGGTTGCGGTGGAACGACTCCTGGAGCGGGTGGAAGGTCCCATCCGCCGCAGCCATCCCCTCGATCGTCGTGATCTCACGGCCGTCGGCCTGGACGGCCAGCATCGTGCAGGACTTCACCGACTCGCCGTCCACGACCACGGTGCACGCGCCGCACGAGGAGGTGTCACAGCCGACGTTCGTCCCGGTGAGCCCGAGGGTCTCCCGGAGGAAGTAGACGAGCAGCGTGCGCGGCTCGACGTCCGCCCCGCGCTTCTCGCCGTTGACGGTGACCTCGACGCGCGCCACTCCCATCCCCTTCTCGCACAGCCCGCTCAGGAACCCGCAGTGTAGCCCGGTCGGCGACGACCCGAACCGAGGGCCCCCGCCGGTGCGGCCGTCAGGCCGCGAAGATCGGTGCCAGCAGCAGGACCAGCGTGAGGACGAGCAGCAGCACGATCGTGATGATCGTGAGGACGTTCGCGAGGCGCCCGTTCCTCAGCTCGCCCATGAGGTCGCGGTCGTTCGCGAGGAGGTACAGGTAGCCGAGGATCGGCGCGAGCAGGACCCCGTTGACCACGGCGGACGCGAACAGGACCGGCACGAGCGAGACACCGGGGATCAGGACGACGAGCGCGCCGAAGCCGATCGAGGAGGCGATCGTGCCGAAGAACACGGGCGCCTCCCGCACGGGCTGGTCGAGCCCGAGCTCGAACCCGAAGGCCTCGCAGACCGCGTACGACGTCGAGAGCGGCAGGATGCCGGCGGCCATGACCGAGGCGTTCAGCAGCCCGAACGCGAACAGCGTCTCGGCGAACCTGCCGGCGAGTGGCTTCAGGGCGAGGGCGGCATCCTTCGCGTCGACGATGCTGCCACCGGCCGCGTGGATCGTAGCGGCCGTCGCCACGATGATGAAGAACACGACCACACCCATCATGGCTTGTCCCAGGTACACGTCACCGCGTTCGTACCGCAGGTCGTCGGGGCCGAGGCCCTTGTCCACGACGTAGCCCTGGATGAAGAACTGACCCCACGGCGTGACCGTCGTACCCACCATGCCGACCGCCGTGAGCACGAATATCGGGCTCTTCTCGAACGACGGCGTCACGAGGCCGTGGACGGCCTGTCCCCAGTCGGGGTGCGCGAGGAACCCCGATATCACGTACGCGACGTACACGGCCGAGAGCACGAGCAAGACCCGCTCGACGCGCCGGTAGCCGCCCTTCGCCACCAGCAACAGCACCAGGACCGCCGCGATCGGGACCGAGATGTACTTGCTCACGCCGAAGATCTCGAGGGAGGCGGCGATGCCGGCGAACTCGGCGGCCGTCGTCCCGAGGTTCGCCACGAGCAGCAGGAGCATCGCGACGGCCGCCGGGCGCACGCCGAAGCGCTCGCGGATCAGCGCGCCGAGACCCTTGCCGGTGACGATACCGATCCGCGCGCCGATCTCCTGGGTGACGACGAGGGCGACCAGCGCCAGCGGAAGGACCCAGAGAAGCTGGTAGCCGGTCCGCGCGCCTATGAGCGAGTAGGTGGTGATGCCCTGCGCGTCGTTGTCGGCCGAGGCCGTGATGAGCCCGGGCCCGACGACCGCGAGGAACGCGAGGAGCCCCACACGGCGCCGGAGCAACCCCCGCGCCCGTCCCCGCGCCCGTCCCTCCTCGGTCCGGCTCACGCGAGCCTCATCCGAGGAACCTTCGCGGCCCCGCGTGCTCCTGGGGACGGACGAGGTCGATCACGTCGTCGACCGTGACGATGCCGACGAGGTGCTCCTCGGCGTCGACGACCGGCACTGCGAGCAGGTTGTACTTCATGATCGCCTCGACGACCTCGTCCTTGTCCTCGTCGACGCGGACCGAGATCGGGTCGTCGTGCATAACCGTGCCGACCGGCGCATCGCCGGGGGCGACGACGAGCTCGTACAGCGAGATCTCGCCGACGAGCTTCGTCTCCTCGTCGGTCACGAAGACGTGGTACGCGTGCTCCTCGTCGGGCACACGGTGGCGGAGCGCGTCGATCACGCCCTGGCAGGTCTCCTCGGGCTCGACCGTCACGAACTCGGTCGTCATCAGACCGCCGGCGCTCTCCTCCTCGTAGCGGAGCAGCTTCAGGATCTCGGCGGCCTCGTCGCGGTCCATCCCGGAGAGCAGCGCCTCGGCGTCCTCGCGGTCGAGGTCCTGGATCAGGTCGGCCGCGTCGTCGGGCGACATGCGCTCGAGCAGGCGCGCCGCGCGCTCGGGGCCGAGGGCCTCCAGCATGCGGATCTGGTCCTCGGGGTCCATCTCCTCCAGGGTGTCGGCCGCGACCTCCTCCTCCAGGGTCTCGAGGAGTTCGACGCCCTCGGCCGGCGGCAGCTCGGCGGCGATCTCGGCGAGGTCGGCCGGGTGGAGCCGCCGTACACCCGAGCGCGAGACGCGCAGCCGCACGTTCGGGTCCTTCCACGAGCCGAGGTCGACGTCGGACCAGGCGACCGAGTCCGGCGGGTAGCGCCGGGCCACGCGGTCGGCGACCTTGCCGAACCGCAGACGCCGCAGCAGCGCCGAGGTCGACACGTCAACGCCGATCACGCGCAGGCGCGTACCGGTGCGCGAGAGCTGGACGTCCTGGACCCGGATCAGCCGGCGGTCCTCGAGGTCGACGATCTGCTTGTCCATCACGTTGCGGGCGAGCAGCACGTCGCGCTCGCCGAGCGCGTACGGCCGCAGGTCGTCCACCTCCCGAGCGAGGATCACCTGCGAGATCTCGAACGCCCGGACGTCGGCCCAGTCGACATCCACGCGCGAGCGGAAGCCGGTCTTCACGCGGAGACCGATGACGAGCGGGAACTCGCCGTCCAGCCGCGCGACCAGGTCGAGTACCTTTCCGACGGGGCGGTTCGCCGCGTCGAAGACCGGTCGTCCGAGATAGGTGGAGAGATACAGCATCCCGCGTGGCCTCCCGCCGGTCGCTCCCGGCCGAGCATACCTTCGCCCGAGCCGTCCGCCCCGGTTGCGGGGGAACCTTCCGCGTGGCCCGGCTCCCGCCGCTCGCGCGCCGACGGCGCCGTCCGCGAGCCCTCCCGTACTATCAGGCCGTGAGCGAGCTCACCGACGTCCTCTCCGCGATCGAGTCGCTCTCCGCGCGGGGTGAGAGGCTCGCGCTCGCGACGATCGTCGCCGTGCGAGGCTCGACCTACCGCCGCCCCGGCGCGCGCCTGCTCGTCCCCGAGCAGGGCGAGCCGATCGGCGACATCAGCGCCGGGTGCCTCGAGAACGACGTAGCCGAGATCGCGCAGATCGTGATGCGGGAGGGCCGCGCCCGCGTCGTCTCGTTCGACCTCACGGCCGACGATGAGGCCGTGTGGGGCTGGGGTCTCGGCTGCAACGGCGCCATCGAGCTGTTCGTCGAGCCGGCCGCCACGGCGGCCGAGGTCGCCGGCGCGCTCCGGACGGCGCTCGAGGAGGAGCGCCCGGTCGCGATGGTCACGGTCCTCGATTCCTCCATCCCCGGCGTCGGGCAGGGGAACCGGATGCTCGTCCGCCCCGACGGCCGGGCGGAGAGGTCGCTCGGGGACGCCGGGCTCGACGCCGCGGCGGAGGAGGCGGCGCTCGAGCTGCTCGCGCGCGAGAGGAGCGAGGTCCGGATGCTGCCGGGCTCATCCGGCGAGACGCGGGCGTTCGTCGAGGTGCTCGAGCCTCCGCTCCGCCTCGTGATCTGCGGAGCCGGCCACGACGTCGCACCGCTCGTGCGCGCGGCGGCGCTGCTCGGCTGGAGCCCGGTCGTCGTCGACGACCGCCGCGAGTTCCTGAACCGCGACCGCTTTCCCGAGGCGGCCGCGTTCGTGCACCTCGAGCGTCCGGCGGACGTAGCCGACGCCGCGCCGATCGACGAGCGCACGTCCGTGGTCGTGATGACCCACAACTTCCTGAGGGACAAGGACTACCTGCGGTCGCTGCTTCACTCGCCGGCGCGCTACATCGCGATGCTCGGCCCTGGCGCGCGCACGAAGCGGCTCCTCGCCGAGCTGTGCTCAGAGGGCGTCGAGGTCACCGATGACGACCTCGCACGGATCCACGGCCCGGCGGGTCTCGACCTCGGCGCCGAGGGCCCGGAGGAGATCGCGGCCGCCATCACCACCGAGATCGTCGCGGTGAAGCGCGGCCGAGGCGCCGGGTTCCTGCGCGACCGCCAGGGTCCGATCCACGAGCGCCAGGCGCCCCGGGGCAGACCTAGCGCGTCAACCGGTTGAGTGTCGGCGGGCGAACGCTCCCCGGATGCGTCTCGCCTCCTCTTCAGCGGCAGCCCGATGCCTCTGACGCAGATCGCGAGCAGTCTCAAACGAGAGTCTCATGTTCCCTGAGTGAAGCCTGGAGCGAGAAGCCGGTCAGGCCGGGCACCTGCCGCGGACCTTGGCCCCGGCCATTCGGGACCCCCGACCTGGCGCGCCGCCGCCCCGAGCCCACGGGCTGCGTTAGGCTGCGGCCCGACACCACCGGAGACCATGATGGATGCTTTCCATCTCGCGAGATGGCAGTTCGCGATCACGACCATCTTCCACTTCTTCTTCGTGCCGCTCTCGATCGGCCTCGTGTTCTTCACGGCGGTCATGCAGACGGCCTGGCACCGGACGAAGGACCCCACGTACCTGCGGATGACGAAGTTCTGGGGGAAGCTCTTCCTCATCAACTTCGCCCTGGGCGTCGTCACCGGCATCGTCCAGGAGTTCCAGTTCGGGATGAACTGGTCGGCCTACAGCCGGTTCGTGGGGGACGTGTTCGGCGCGCCGCTCGCGATCGAGGGTCTCGCCGCCTTCTTCCTGGAGTCGACGTTCATCGGTCTGTGGATCTTCGGCTGGAACCGGCTATCCGAGCGCGTGCACCTCGCGACCATCTGGATCGTCACGATCGGCACGGTCCTCTCGGCCTTCTTCATCCTCGCCGCCAACTCGTGGATGCAGCATCCTGTCGGCTACCGGGTGAACCCCGCGACCGGCCGCGCCGAGCTGCACGACTTCGCGGCGCTGCTCACGAACCCCACGCTGTGGACGCACTTCCCCCACACGATCCTCGCGGCGCTGGTTGCCGGTGGGATGTTCGTGATCGGCGTCTCGGCCTGGCACCTGCTCCGCGGGCACGAGACGACCGTGTTCCGCCGCTCGGCGGCGATCGCGCTGGTCGTCTCGCTGTTCGCCACCGTTGGAGTCGCACTGAGCGGCCACCTCCAGGGCCAGCAGATGACGAAGCAGCAGCCGATGAAGATGGCCGCCGCCGAGGCGCTCTGGAACACGACGCGGGGCGCGGGGCTCTCGCTCTTCGCGATCGGCGACGTGGGCGAGGGTCGGAACGATCTCAACATCCAGCTCCCCCACCTGCTCTCGGTGATCTCGACGAACTCATGGAACGGGACGGTGGAGGGCATCAACGACCTCCAGCGGCGGTACGAGCGGATGTACGGCCCCGGCAGCTACGTCCCGGCTGTCGGCGTGACCTACTGGACCTTCCGCGTGATGGTCGGGACCGGGCTGCTCATGATCCTGATCTCGGCGGTCGGCCTGTGGCTGCTCCGGAGGCGCAGGCTCGAGAGCGCGAAGTGGTTCCTGAGACTCGCACCGTTCGCGATCGCGCTCCCCTACATCGCGAACTCGACCGGCTGGATCCTCACCGAGGTCGGGCGCCAGCCCTGGGTCGTCTACGGGGTGATGCTCACACGCGACGCGACCTCGCCCGCGGTCGGCCTTGGGCTCGTCCTGACGACGCTCGTCGGGTTCACGCTGATCTACGGGGTGCTCACCGTCGTCGACGTGTACCTGCTGACGAGGTTCGCGCGCTCGGACCCGCCGGTGGTCGAGACGCCGGCCGCCGGGCCGACGCTCGTCTACTGAGGGGGTGGCCGATATGCGCGAGGGCTACCTGAACCTCGAGACCCTCTGGTTCGCGCTGATCGCTGTGCTCTGGATCGGCTACTTCTTCCTGGAGGGCTTCGACTTCGGCGTCGGCGTCCTGCTGCCGTTCCTCGGCAGGGACGACGTCGACCGCCGGATCCTGGTGAACACGATCGGCCCGGTGTGGGACGGGAACGAGGTCTGGCTGATCGTCGCCGGCGGGGCGACGTTCGCCGCGTTCCCCGAGTGGTACGCCACGCTGTTCAGCGGCTTCTACCTCGCGCTGTTCCTGATCCTCGCGGCGCTGATCTTCCGCGGTGTCGCGTTCGAGTTCCGCGGCAAGGGCAGGCACCCGGAGTGGAAGCGCTGGTGGGACCGCGCGATCTTCTGGGGCAGCGCGGTGCCGGCGCTGCTGTGGGGCCTCGCGTTCGCGAACATCTTGCGCGGCGTGCCGATCGACGCGAACAAGGAGTGGGCCGGCTCGTTCCTCGACCTGCTGGACCCCTACGCGCTCCTCGGCGGCGCGACGTCGTTCCTGCTGTTCGCGCTGCACGGCGGCGTGTTCCTCACGCTGAAGACCGACGGCGAGATGCGCGACCGGGCGCGGCGCGCGGCGGAGCTGCTCGCGTGGCCGGCGACGGCGGCCGTGCTCGGGTTCCTCACGTGGACCTTCTTCAACGCGCGCGAGAACGGCGGCACCGCGCCGGGCGTCGTGCGGGGCGTCGTGCCGGTTGTGGCCCTGATCGCGGTCGCCGCGGTCGCGTGGCTGCTGCGCATGAAGCTCGACGGCTGGGCGTTCCTGGCGACCGGCCTCGCGATCGTCGGGGTCACGGCGACGATCTTCCTCCACCTGTACCCGCGCGTGATGGTGTCGAGCCTCGGCGGGGCGAACGACCTCACGATCTGGAACGCGTCGTCCACCCACTACACGCTGAAGGTGATGACGATCGTGGCGCTGATCTTCGCGCCGCTCGTCCTCGCCTACCAGGGGTGGACGTACTGGGTCTTCCGCAAACGGATCGGCCGCAAGGACATCGAGGAGCAGCCCAACACCGTGTAGGCGCGCCTAGTACCAGTCCTGGGGCGGGCCCTTGTACTCCTGGATCGTGTTCCCGCCGTCGACGACGATCGAGCGGCCGGTGACGTAGCTCGCGCCCTCCGAGGCGAGGAACGCGATCAGCTCCGCGACCTCCTCGGGCGCGCCCGACCTGCCGACCGGCGTGTGCGTCCCGGCCACGAGCTCCTCCGAGCCCGAGGAACCGGTCTCGATCCAGCCCGGCGCGACCGAGTTCACGGTGATGCCGTGGCGGCCGACCTCGAGCGCGAGGCCGCGCGTCAGTCCGTCCATCCCGGCCTTGGCCGCGCCGTAGGCGACGTTCTCGGGGATCGCCACGATGGTTCCGGTCACCGAGGACACGTTCACGATCCGGCCGTACCCGCGCTCGAGCATCCCCGGCAGCACGGCGTGCGTGACGTTCACCGCGGTCTTCAGGCTGAGCGCGATCTCCCGGTCCCACTGGGCCTCGGTGAGGTCGACGAAACGCCCCGAGAGCTCCTTCGTCCCGATCTGCACCATGCCTGCGTTGTTCACGAGGACGTCGATCCTGCGGAACCGCTCGAGCACGGCGGCGACCATCGCGTGCGCCTGCTCCCAGCCCGTGAGATCGGCGACGAACCCGGCGGCCTCATAGCCCAGCGTCTCGAGCTCCGCGGCGCGCTCGTGGATGCGGTCGGTCGTCGAGCAGACGGCGAGTGCGGCCCCGTCGCGGCCGAGCAGCTTCGCCGTCGCGAAGCCGATGCCGGTCGGGCTGCCGGCGCCCGTCACGAGGGCGACCCTTCCTTCAAGGCTCGGAGGCATCGGCCCATGCTACCCGGAGTGGCGGCCTCCCCGACGCCGCGGGTAGGCTCGCGTCCGACCCGCGAGCCGCATCGGAGGATGGAGTGCTGATCGAGAACGAGTTCCAGGTCCCGGCGCCGGCCGACCACCTATGGGACTACCTGCTCGACGTGGAGAGGATCGCTCCCTGTGTGCCCGGCGCCGAGCTCACCGAGGTGGTCGACGACCGAACCTGGAAGGGCAGGATCGGCATGAAGCTCGGCCCGGTGTCGTTGTCGTTCGCCGGCACGGTGACGGTGCGGGAGCGCGACGACGCCGCCCACCGCGTCGTGCTCCACGCGAAGGGCCTCGAACAGAGGGGCAAGGGCGCCGCGGACGTCGTCGTGACGGCATGGCTCGAGCCGGGCGACGGCGTCACCACCGTGGCGATGCGGTCGGACATCACCCTCGCCGGCACGGTCGCGCAGGTCTCGCGCGGGCTGCTGCCCGACGTGTCAGCGAAGCTTACGCAGCAGTTCGCCGACTGCCTGCGGGAGAGCATGTCGGCGCAGGAGGCGGAAGCTCACGCGAGCGGCGGGGCCGCCGCTCCGACACCCCGGCGACCGCGGGCCATCGGGGGGATCCGGCTCGGTCTGTACGCAATCTTCCACGCGGTCGGGCGGTTCTTCCGGCGGATGTCCGGTCGCAGGCCCGCGTGATCACCGGCATCGTGCTGGCCGCAGGGCCCTCGTCGCGGTTCAGGCGCCCGAAGCAGCTCCTCGAGCATCGGGGTAAGCCGCTCGTCCAGCATGCCGTCGACGCCGCCGCTGAGGCCGGGTTGGGTGAGGTCCTCGTCGTCGTCGGGCACGAGGCAGAGCGGGTGGAACTCGCTCTGCGACTCCCCGAGAACGGGCGCGTGGTCGTGAACCCGCGGTTCGAGGAGGGACTCTCCACGTCGCTCGCGGCGGGGCTCGGGGCGGCCGACCGGGAGAGCGAGGCCGCCGTCGTACTACTCGCCGACCAGCCGGGGGTCACGGCGAACCAGGTGCGCGCGCTCGCGGCCGCGTTCCTGAGGAACCGTGCCCGGATCGTGCGGCTGCGGTTCCGGGATGGTCCCGGACCCTCGCTGCTGTCGCGGGAGATCTGGGAGGAGGCGCGGCACGTCGCCGGCGACACCGGCGCCCGCGCGCTGATCGACGCGCACCCCGACTGGGTCGAGCAGATCGCGGTCGACGCCTACGCGCCGCCCGACGTCGACACGCCGGGCGACCTCGAGCGCCTCGAGCCCTGAACGTTCGAACGCCCCGGGCCCTTCGTGGCCCGGGGCGTTCGCCCTACAGCTAGGTCGGGAGGGGCTAGCCGTAGAAGATGACCGTCACCCAGAACTCCCCGTCTGACTTGAAGACCCCCACGGCGGCGTCGTCGAACGTCGTCCGGAGGATGTTCTTACGGTGCGGCTTGCTTGCCATGAACGCGTCCTCGAGGTCCGTCAGCGCCGACCCCACTCCCACGTTCTCGCCGCCGATCGTCCAGTCGCGGCCCTTCAGCACCGCGGCCAGGTCGGCGGTGTGGAACAGGTAGCCCCTGTTCGCCATCTCGCGGCTGTGCTTCTTCGCGTAGCGTGAGAGCTTGGCGTCCAGGCCGAGCGTGGCCTTGCCGTGAGCGGCGCGGTCATGGTTGGTGAGCGTGAACATCTGGTCCCGGGGGCGCGCGCCGGCGGCGTTCGCTCCGGTGGGTGCAAGCCCCTGCGCGAGGAACCCCAAGAGCACCACGGAAAGCACGACGAGGGCCCTGCGGCCCTTCCCCATCGTCGCTTCCATGTCGTCGAGCCTCCCGACTCGTGGGTCCCGGTGGAGACCGGCCCGTCGGGGGCTCGGGTCTTCGGTAGCTCGGCCGCCTGCGCCCCTTCCGGAGCGGTGAGGCCCGGAGCTTTGCGCCCCGCCGTTCCCGGCGGTTTGCCTTTCTCGGGACCGACCCTATGTCTGCCTTCAGATGTATCGGCACCAGGTAGGTGGAAACTGAGCACCCGTTCCGGATCCCGGGCGGGGCTTCGGCAGGCGGTGCCTCAGGAGGAGGGGCTCAGGAGGAGGGGCTCAGGAGGAGGGGCTCAGGAGGAGGGGCTCAGACGACGGTGGCGCAGGGCCGGCAGCGCCTCGCGGACGCGCCGGACCTCGCCGAGGTCCAGCTCGGCGAACGTGGCGCCGACCCCGTCGGGGGCCCGCGCCACGACCCGCCCCCAGGGGTCGGCGACGAGGCTGTTCCCGTAGTTGCGGCGCTCTCGCCCCGGAGGCCCCCAGGTCCCCCACTGCGCCGCGGCGATGACGAACGCCTGGTCCTCGATCGCCCTGGCTCGCAGGAGCACGTCCCAGTGGTCCACACCCGTCTCGTGGCGGAAGGCCGCCGGAACGAACAGCACCTCGGCCCCCCGCGCGGCGAGCGCCCGGTAGAGCTCGGGGAAGCGCACGTCGTAGCAGATCGAGAGCCCGGCCCGGCCGAACTCGGTCTCGGCCGTGACGATTTCCTCGCCGGCCGCGAAGAGGAACGACTCGCGGCTCGGGACCGCACCCGGAGGTTCGGCGTCGAACAGATGGATCTTCCGGTAGGTGGCAACGAGGTTCCCTCCGCGGTCGAACAGCACGCTCGTGTTGAACACGCGCTCGCCGTCGGCGGTCTCGAGGACGCTCCCGCCGTGGATCCACATGTGGTGACGCCGCGCGGCCTCGGCCAGTCGCTCGGTGCGCAGCCCGGGGACCGGCTCCGCGGCGGCCCGCACCTGCGACGCGGACCCTTGGCACGGCCAGACCTCGGGCAGCGCCGCGAGGTCCGCGCCGCCGGCGGCCGCCTCCTCGAGCAGGGCGAGCGCTGAGGCCTCGTTCGCCCCGACGTCCTCCGCCGAGTTCATCTGGCAGAGCGCGACCTTCACGCGGGGCATCCTACGACCCCTCACCGGCAGGCCCCCTCGGGCGGCTCGGGCCTCACGACGAAGCGGCCAGGCGTCTCGCCACCAGCCCGCCGAGCACGGCGAGGACACCGCCGAGCCCGGAGATCGGCATGCCGAACGCCGGGCTCCCCTCGCGCGTGCTCGCGAGCCCGGAACCCACGTTCAGCGACCCCGTGACCTGTTCGACGCGCAGGAACGCCGCGACGACCGCCGCCGCGATCAGGACCCCGCCCACCACCGCGGCGTTCGCGGCGAGCCGTCGCACCCCGGGCTCCGTGAAGATCATCGAGACGACGGCGAAGAGGGCAACCATGATGCCGACGGCCATCGCCACCACGCCGGTCCAGTCCTCCGTCCCGGAGAACGTCTCCGAGCCGACGAGCTCCTTCCCGAAGAACCCGCTGCTCGACCAGAGCGACACATGGAACCAGCCGAGGAACGCGCCGACCGGCGCCACCCCCCCGCCGACGGCGACGAGCAGCATGGCGAGCGGCCACGTCGCCTCTCCGGCCCCGGTGCGCGGTTCCTCCATCGCTCCCCCTGGCTTTCGGCTGCACCATTGTCGGGGCCGCCCGCCGCCGGGTCAAAGCCGGCCCGGGGCCCTCGCCCCGGAGCTCCCGATGGCGGCCGGCGACCATCTCGCCCGTGTCCCCTCCGAGGGCCGACCGGCCCAGGGTCGGGGGGCGGAAGGGCCAGGTCAAGGCCCCCATCGCGGCGGGTAGCATCACGGCACCACTCGGCCGCCGGCCCGGGGCGCGGCGAGCCGGGGAAACCGCGTTGCCCCGGAGGGAGTTGGGAGCATGGAGCGGATCAGTCACTGGATCGGCGGCAAGCTGGTTCCCGGGGAGTCGGGCCGGACCGGCCCCGTCTACAACCCGGCCACCGGCGAGCAGACCGACATGGTCGACTTCGCGACCGTCGAGGAGTTCGATCGCGCCGTCGAGGCCGCGAAGGAGACCTTCCCCGAGTGGCGCGCCCTGTCGCTGTCCAAGCGGGCCGCGATCATGTTCCAGATCCGTGCGCTGCTGGACGCGCGCAAGATCGACATCGCGAAGGCGGTCACGTCGCAGCACGGCAAGTGCCTCTTCGACGCCGCGGCCGAGGTCGAGCGCGGCGTGGAGCTGACGGAGTTCGCCGCCGGCGTCCCGCACCTGATGAAGGGCGACTACAGCGAGCAGGTGACCACCGGCTACGACCTCTACTCGATCCGCCAGCCCCTCGGGGTCGTCGCCGGGATCACGCCCTTCAACTTCCCGGTGATGGTCCCGATGTGGATGTGCGCGGGCGCGATCGCGGTCGGGAACTGCTTCATCCTCAAGCCGTCCGAGAAGGACTCGGGTGCCTCGCTGCTGCTGGCCGAGACCTTCAAGGACGCGGGGCTCCCCGACGGCGTGTTCCAGGTCGTCCAGGGCGACAAGGTCGTCGTCGACCGCATACTCGATCACCCCGACGTCAAGGCCGTGAGCTTCGTGGGCTCGACCCCGATCGCCAAGTACGTGTACTCGACGGCCTCGGCGAACGGGAAGCGCGTCCAGGCACTTGCCGGCGCGAAGAACCACATGATCGTCCTGCCCGACGCCGACGTCGGCATGGCGGCCGACGCCGCCGTCTCGTCCGTGTACGGCTCGTCCGGCGAACGGTGCATGGCGATCGCGACCGTCGTGCCGGTCGGGGATATCGCCGAACCGCTTATGGAGGCGATCCTCGAGCGCACCGCGAACGTGAAGGTCGGCGACGGGATGGACCCGGAGTCCGAGATGGGGCCGCTCGTCACGAGGGAGCACCGCGACAAGGTCGCCTCGTACCTCGACGGCGCGCGCGAGCAGGGCGCATCGGTGCTCGTCGACGGCCGCGAGCACCCGCTGTGGGGCACCGGCTTCTTCTTCGGGCCCTCGGTCATCGACCACGTGACGACCGACATGGACTGCTACAAGGACGAGATCTTCGGCCCGGTCATGACCGTCGTGCGCGTCGACACGTACGACGACGCGATCGGCCTGATCGAGCGGAACCCCTGGGGCAACGGGGCCGCGATCTTCACGCGCGACGGCGGCGCGGCCCGTAGGTTCCAGTTCGACGTCCAGGTCGGCATGGTCGGCATCAACGTCCCGATCCCGGTGCCGCTCGCCTTCTACTCGTTCGGCGGCTGGAAGAGCTCGCTCTTCGGCGCCGCGAAGATGTACGGGCCGGAGGGCATCCGCTTCTGGACGAACGAGAAGGCCGTCACGGTGCGTTGGCCCGACCCGGCGACCAGCAAGGTCGACCTCGGGTTCCCGGGGGCGCGGTAGGACTCCCCCCGGGGACGGGAGCCGTCGGTCTCACTTATGCGCGACTGCGCGCGGATATACTCGCGCCCGAGCTACCCCCATGGCAGGGAATCCGCTTGCTCGTCCCCGCGGCCGACGTCCGGGCGCGCCCCGACGGGGTTTCGGCGTCTTCTGCGCGTCGCTCGTCCTGCTGATCGGCGTGCTGATCCTCGTCAGTCCGCCACGGGCCGACCGGGCGACGGCGGACAAACCCGAGCCCACGCAGACGCACGGGCACCACGGCGGCCGCAACGCGTCCCGCTCGCCGAGTTCCGCGACGCCCCGACCGACCCCGGGCGCTTCGGCGACGCCCGGAGCGACGCCGACGCCCATCGGCGGGCCCGGCGCATCGACCCTCGCCGCCCTCCAGCCGCTCATCGAGGCCGGCGAGCCTATCTACTGCGGGGCCGGCACGCAGCCGCTCGTCGCGCTCACGTTCGACGACGGTCCAGGTGTGCTCACCCGACAAGCGATCGACCTGCTTCGGCAGAACGACATGACCGCGACCTTCTTCACCGTGGGGAAGTTGTACTCCGAACCGAGGTTCCAGGGGCTGCTGAAGGAGGAAGCGAGCCTCGGCGCGGTCGGCGATCACACGTGGGACCACGTCCCGGTCGAGGGGATGTCGACCACCCAGCTCGCCGCGCAGATCGAGCGCACGCGCAGCGCGGCGGAGGCGGACTCCGGCAGCCCCGTGTTCCTCTTCCGCCCGCCCCTGGGACGGCACGACGGGGTGGTCGACGCCTACGTGCGCTCGCTCGGCATGCTCGAGGTCCTCTGGAGCCTCGACAGTCAGGACTCGCAGGGTGCGACCGCCGACGAGATCTACCGCAACGTCCGCGACCACCTCTCCCCGGGCGACATCGTGCTGCTGCACGACAACCGTGGGACCACGGAGGCCGCGCTGCCGTTGATCATCGATCTGATCAAGCAGCTCGGTTACCGGACGGTGACCGTGCCCCAGCTGCTCGCGCTCGACCCGCCGACGCCCCAGCAGCTCAGCCAGCACACCTGCCCCGCGTAGCGCGCGCCGGGCCGACGCGCGCTACGCGCGAGCCTCCACCCCCGCCCCGTCCTCGATGAGCGTGACGAGCGACGAGTGGTCGAGGTCGCCTCGATCGGCGTCGATCAGCCGCTGCAGGGCCTCGGCTACCGGCGCGAACCCCGGCACCGGGACCCCGAGCTCGGCCGCGGTCTCGGTGATGATACGCGCGTCCTTGCGGTGCAGCCGCACCCGGAAGCCGGGAGCGAAGCTCCCATCGAGCATCCGCTGTCCATGCACCTCGAGGATCCGGCTACTCGCGAAGCCTCCCAGCAGCGCCTCCCGCACCTTCGCGGGATCGACGCCCGCCTTCGCCGCCAGAACGAGCGCCTCGGCGACCGCCTCGATCGTGGAGGCAACGACCAGCTGGTTGCACGCCTTCGTCACCTGGCCGGCGCCCGATGGCCCGACGTGCACGATGTTCTTGCCCATCTTCTGGAAGATCGGAAGCGCACGCTCGAACGCGTCGTCGGGTCCCCCGACCATGATCGAGAGCGCGGCCTCGATCGCGCCCTTCTCGCCGCCCGATACTGGCGCATCCAGCATCGTGGCTCCTTGCGCCGCAAGCCGTTCCGCGAATCGCCGGGTCGGCACGGGAGCGATCGAGCTCATGTCGATCACGAGCGAGCCCTGCGTGACGCCCTCGGCGACACCGCCCTCCCCGAAGAGCGCGGCCTCGACGTCCGGCGTGTCGGGGAGCATCGTGATGACCACGTCGCTCACGGCGGCCACGCCGGCCGCCGACTCGCCCCTGGCCGCACCGGCCTCGGCGAGCTCATCGACCGGGTCGGGGAAGAGGTCGCGCACCGTGAGCGGATAGCCGGCGGCGAGCAGGTGCTTCGCCATGGGCTTGCCCATGATCCCAAGTCCGATGAAGCCGATCCGTTCGGCCATCTCACTCCTCCATCGCTGCGTCGGCGATCTCGAGCGCACCGTCGATGATGCCGAAGCCCTCCGCCAGCTCCTCCTCGTTGATGCAGAGCGGTGGGTTGGTCATGACGTTGTGCCAGCGGACGAACGTGTACAGGCCGTGGTCGTCGAGGTACTTCGCGACGGCTTTCATCGCGTCGCTCGCGCTGTTGAAGGGAGCGAGCGGCTCCATGGTCCGCCGGTTCTTCACGAGCTCGAGGGTCCCGAACAGGCCGATGTTGCGAGCGAGGCCCACCGACGGGTGCTTCGCCTGAAGGTCCTCGTGGTGCCGGCGCATCACCTCGCCCATCTTGCGGGAGTTCTCGACCAGGCCGTCCTCCTCGAGCACCCGGATCGCGGCGAGGCCCGCCGCGAGCGCGAGCGGATGCGAGTTGTACGTGAGCCCGCCCCAGTAGACGTGGTCCGTGAAGTACTCGTAGATGTGCGGCCGGATCCCGACCGCGCCGAGCGGCACGTACGAGGACGTGAGGCCCTTGGCCATCGTGAGCAGGTCCGGGACCACGCCCCAGTGGTTCACGGCGAACCACTCGCCGGTGCGGCCGAACCCGGCCATGACCTCGTCGGCGATCATCAGGATGCCGTGGCGGTCGCAGATCTCGCGGACCCCCTGGAGGTACCCGTCGGGCGGGATCAGGATGCCGTTCGTCCCGGTGACCGGCTCAAGGATGAACGCCGCGATCGACGCCGGACCCTCGAGCTGGATCGTCTCCTCGAGGTACCGGAGCGAGGTCTCGGCGTCGTCGACCGGCCGTTCCGGCCCGTGGTACGGGTCGAGGACGTGCACGACGCCCGGCATGCCGGGCTCGTTCCCCCAGCGGCGTGGGTCGCCGGTGAGTGAGATCGTCGCGTACGTGGCACCGTGGTACGAGCGGTACCGCGCGAGGATCTTGTGTCGCCCGGTCACCATGCGCGCCATCCGGACGGCGTTCTCATTCGCCTCGGCCCCGCCAAGGGTGAAGAACACCTTGTCGATGTCGCCGGGGAGCAGCTCGGCTAGCTTCTTGCCGAGGAGCGCCCGCGGCTCGGTCGCCATGAACGGGCTGATGTACGCGAGCTTCTCCGCCTGGTCCTTGATCGCCTGGATCACGCGCGGCTCGCCGTGGCCGATGTTCGAGCACCACAGCTGGCTGTTGAAGTCGAGGTAGCGCTTCCCCTCGGGCGTGAAGAAGTAGCACCCTTTGGCAGTCGCGACCGGGATCGGATTGACGACGCCCTGCGCCGTCCAGTCGAACAGCGTGTACCGCTTCGACAGCTCGACGATCTCCTGCCCGCTGAGCCCTCCATCTTCCGTTGCCACGGTTCCCACTCCCCTTCAGGTGCCCTTCTCAGATGTTCTTCGCGACCGACTCGAGGTCGGTCGGCTTCAGGTGTCCTTCGCGACCGGTTTCGGGTCGGCCGGTGCGCCCGGCTGCGGTTCCTCCAACCCGGTGCCGATGACGAAGCTGTTCTCGGCGGCCCAGTGCAGAACGACGCGATCCCCGGGCCGCGGGTCGACCCCGTCGACCTCGTCGTTCAGCCGGTGGACCGTCAGGCGCTCTCCGGTGCGCAGCATCACGATGAGCTGCGTCACCGAGCCCAGGTACACGACGTCGACGACGGTGCCGCCGACGTGCGAGGCGCGCGGTCCGACCTCGCCCAACGCGAGCTTGATCCACTCGGGCCGCACGGTGATGAGCGCCGTCGCGGCGCCGTCCTCGGGGTCCGGCGCGAGGATCCGCTCGCCCTCGCCCAGATCCATGCGCACGAGCCCGTCCTCGCGACCGTCGACCCGGAGCGTGATGAGGTTCGAGGTGCCGATGAACCCCGCGACGAACGCCGACGCGGGCCGGCGGTACAGCTCGCGCGGCGTGGCCATCTGCTCCACGACGCCCTGGTTCATCACGGCGATGCGGTCGGACATCGTCATCGCCTCTTCCTGATCGTGCGTGACGTAGACGAACGTCGTGCCGGTGCGGGACTGGAGGTCCTTCAGCTCCAGCTGCATCTCCTTGCGCAGCTTCAGGTCCAGCGCACCCAGGGGCTCGTCGAGGAGCAACGCCGCCGGGCCGTTCACCAGGGACCGCGCGAGGGCGACCCGCTGCTGCTGCCCGCCGGAGAGCTGCGCCGGCCTGCGGTCCTCCATGCCCTCGAGCTGCACGGTCCTGAGGATCTCGGCGACGCGCCGCGCGATCTCGTCGTTCGGCACCTTCTTGATCTTCGGCCCGAAGGCGATGTTGTCCGCAACCGTCATGTGCGGGAACAGGCCGTAGGCCTGGAACACCATGTTCACGTTCCGCTTCTGTGGGGTGAGATGGGTCACATCCTTCCCCTGCAGGAGCACGCGCCCGCGGTCCGGCATCTCGAACCCCGCGATCAACCGCAGGGTCGTGGTCTTCCCACAGCCGCTCGGGCCGAGGAGCGAGAAGAACTCGCCGCTCTCGATCGTGATCTCGACGTCGTTCACGGCCGTCACGTCGCCGAAACGCTTGGTGACGCGCTCGAGGACGATCGCGCCGCCGGATTCCGATCCATCCATCGGGGGTGTCCCTTCCTTCATCGATCGATCTTGTTCAGTCTCGCCAGCCAGTAAGCGAACACGGAAGCCACGACGGACACGACGAGCATCACGAAGTTGAGCGCCGCGCCCGACCCCCAGTCGCCGCCCGACAGGATCAGGTCGCGCACACGCTGTCCCATCATGTAGGAGCCCGTCCCGCCGACGATGTCGGCCGTCACGAAGTCGGTCAGCATCGGGATGTAGACGAGGATCATCGCGATGAAGATGCCGGGCGCCGCGAGCGGGATCAGGATCTTCCTCGCCTGCGTCCACCAGCCGGCCCCGAGATCGACCGCGGCCTCGATCATCGAGAAATCGATCGCCTTCATCGCCGCGTAGATCGGGATCGTCGTGTACGTGATGTACGTGGATGCGAGCGTCACGATGACCGCGAACCGGCTGAACAGCAGCCACGCGATCGGGGAGCCGGGGATCAGCCAGTTCAGGATCCCCTCGCGCCCCAGGATCGACTGCCAGGCGTAGATCTTGACGACCGGCGCGAGCTCGTCGGCGAGCACGAGCGCGAGCAGGATGAACAGCTCCCACTTGCCGGCCTTGAAGACCATGTAGTAGGCGAGGGGCATCGCTATCGCCAGCATGATCGCCATCGCGGTGCTCCCGATGTACAGCGTGGTCCACCAGATCTTGAGGTTGATCGGGTCCGTGAGAACCGTGCGGTAGTGCTCCAACACATACCCGCTCGCGACGTTCGGCGGGAACCGCACGACGCTCATCTGGACCATGATCAGCATCGGCGCGAGGAACAGCACGATGAGGAGCGTGACCGGGGCGAACATGATGCCGAAGATGCCCCGGCCGGTCCGACGGGTCCGTCTCACGGGCGTCGCGACCGCGGCCATCTACAGCTCCTCCTCGCTGGGGATGCCGAGCGCCGACGCCGCCCCGCCGCGGCGGAGGAGCTTCAGAGCCGCGTAGATCATCACGACCTGCACCGCCGAGATGACCACCGAGACGGCGTTCACGACGGCCGTGTGGTCGGGGTTGCGGACCGACGAGTACACCCAGATCGGGAAGGTCTGCTGGAACCCGATCGTGAAGAAGCTGATCTCGAAGTTGTTAAACGACCACGTGAACGCGAAGATCGCAGAGGCGGCCAGGGCCGACGCGATGTGGGGCATGATGATGTGGCGTAGCACCTGCAGCCGGGAGCAGCCGAGGTCGATCGCCGCCTCCTCCTGGACGCGCTCGAAACGGAACAGCTGGGCCGAGACGATCGCGGTCACCAGCGGGAACGTGCAGATCGTCTGGGTCGCGATCACCGTGCGCAGGTTCAGCTCGATGTGCAGCCGCCCGTAGGCCATCAACGCCGCGATGCCGATCACGAGCCAGGGAAGGATGAGCGGTGCGCCGACGAGCCCCCCGATCAGGCCGCGACCGCGGAACCGGAATCGGGTGAGCCCGAACGCCGTCAGCGTCCCAAGCACGAGGCAGAGCGGTGCCACGATGAACGCGACCACGGTGGAGTTGACCAGCGACTCCCGGAGCAGCGTGTCGTGCCAGGCGACCGAGTACCAGTTGACCGTGAGGCCTTCCAGCGGGAACGCCAGGATGTTGGAGTCGTTGAAGGAGAACAGCAGCAGGATCACGAGCGGCCCGAAGAGGGCTAGGCCCACGAAGCTGAGGAACACGCGCCAGAGCGCGGTGTTGGCGGCGGCGCGAGCCCGGACCCCCGCCGGCACACGGACGGCGACTCCGGCGCCGGCGGGCCGCGCTACCTGCGCCATCTAGGACGCCTTCACCTCGGTCCAGGCGGCCACCCACGCGGCCCGGTTCTCCGGCGGAGCCGCGGGGATCGCGTTCTCCAAGTTGAGGGGCGCCTTGAGCGATGCCCGCTCGATCACCTCGGGCGGCGCGATGTCGAGGACCGTCTGGTTCGCCACCTGGTAGTTCCAGGTCGCGGCCTCGAACAGCTCGGCCTCCGGGCTCGTGTACCAGTTGAGGAGTGCGTACGCGGCGTCGAGGTTCTTCGGGTCGATGTTCGGGGTGATGCCGTA
>Ga0315279_10000569_pt1 | contig 71832 bp, 78 predicted proteins | sample YL17G06_20_MG_FD_203694 | JGI IMG/M metagenome (GOLD analysis project Ga0315279, IMG submission 203694) | Sediment microbial communities from Yellowstone Lake, YNP, Wyoming, USA - YL17G06_20 | ecosystem: Environmental > Aquatic > Freshwater > Lake > Sediment | place: USA: Wyoming | collected...
ATCGGCATCAAAGGCATAATAGCAATGTCAAGAAGTAAATAGGACCTCGCACACCAGTTAAAACAGAAAAGCAACAATTCAACCTCATCCCCTTTTTAGTTTACTCTTTCGTTCTGTGACATCGGAGATTGTTTGGAAATCATGATTCCAGAAAACAATCGCTTTTCTAAAGTACAACTGCTTGGAAGTCGCGCGCGCAGGGCTTGTTTTCAGGCTCACGGTGGAGGTGGCGGAGGCGGTGGTGGAGGAATCGTTGGATAGCGGGTCTGCTGTTTTGGTGCCTCGAAGAAGTTTTGAAAGTTGAAGTGACCGCCCAAGAAGTCCCTCAGGAGAAGTGCACTGAAGGGCATAAGGATCAATACGTTCAGTAAAGTCTCCACGTAGGGTAGACCCCACAAGAATCCGAGCGCTGGAAGCATGATTGGAAAGCTGTTCCAAAGTATGTGATTGCCAATCCCTATCAGCAAGAACAACGAGGCTAGCATAAACGACTCTGAAAGACGACGATAAGAGGCTTTCTTGGCCAACAGAGCAAAAACGCCTATTGCGACAAGTGCGGACCATATTGCATGCGCAAACGGCGTGGGAATCCTGTTTACCACTAGTTCTGGTGAACTACTTGACAATATGCTGTATGCGTACAAGATGTCTTCCGCAACTCCGAATCCGAAACCTGCCGCCGCTCCAAGAGCCGCTCCGTGACGACGATCAGGAATCGCCCTCCATACAAAAAGCGCAACGGCCAACACTCCTAAGGCCTTGGCCGGTTCCTCTATTATGGGCCCAACTACCGTTAACATCCAGCCCAATCCTGTAGCCGACGACAATGCCAGCTCTATGAAATAGGCGAGCAGAAAACCCAGAACTCCTGACGTAATGAAGGCTACGAAGAGGCCACGGCTTCGTTCTTGCCCACTTTTGAACTGAGGCGGTTGCTCCAGGATTGCAAGTTGCCTTCTAATGCCTAGGAACCAGCTGGTTTCCGGCCCGTAAAGCCCACGCTGCTGAGGAGCGCTCGTTGGTGGCGGAGGTGGAGGCGGATAAGACGAATCTGTCATGCCATTCGCCTTTGCGTTAGTTCAATCTAGTTTCTTTAAGACTTTCGATTCAGAAGTTGCGATTCTGCTTGAATAAGAAGAAGAATGACTATCTCAGACAATAATAGAATCAAAAAAAGGTTAGAACCCTTCGCGAAGCTTCGGAAGGGCTGGTTTCAGAGGTCAAGTTGGCGGCGGTGGAGGAGGTGGAGCTTGTGCAAACGCTTGTCTCACGGAGACCACTACTGTTCCTGCAATTCGGTCAAAGTATCTCTGCCGCGGATCGGGCCCAGGAGTAGCGATGCCAACCAGAAAGTCGATGAGAAATATAATCCAGAAAATCTTGCTAATATTCCTAGTAAGCACCTTGTTTGAAGGTGCTTTGCTACCGTTGAGCATCTGCACTTTCAATCCCATGACCCTTTTTCCCAACGTGGCCGCAGACGCTGACGATTCCATCACTGTACAGTAGATCACCCAGAGAAGGCCGTAGAATATTGGCACAAGAAAGACCCATACTAACCACCAGAGCCCTCCAAGCGCTCCGGCAAGAGGGGCTCCAGCGTTGAAGACTAGTACATACCATATCACCCAGCCTATGATGGCCCAAGGTATGCTGTCTATCAGAGCAGCCACAATTCGATATAGCCAATGAGTACCCATATCAACTTGGGGACCTGTGCTTCCGTATTGCGTAGACATCTTTTCATCTCGCCTAACTATATTTCGACCTGATTTGTTTTTATCATTTTCTATCAATCTACCAGACTACATCATGGCCACTCGGACATTGCCTGTCTGAGAATCGCCAAAATGTTGTCAAAAGAAAGTCTAGCCTGAAATCTTAAGACTTATAAGCATACCACTGATAAGTTCTGAACAACAAAAGTGATTAAGATGTCAAGACAAGAGAAAGAAAAGAAAGCCATGACCAAAGACCGACTCATCGGCATGACAGTCATCGACAGCGACGGAAACGACGCTGGAACCGTACAGGACATTGCATTCACCGTGGGAAAAGTGGGCATGACCTTAATCGTTGAGACGAAGAAGGGCGAGAGCAAAGAAATCGCATGGGATGAGATTCAGGCAGCAGGAGACTTCGTGGTATTGAAACCACCCGCTGCACAAACACAGACTCTTGGACCACAGCCAATGGCACAAGGTCAGGGTGCGCCAGTCTGCCCCACGTGCGGCGGACCGTTAACATACATTCAACAGTATCAAAGATGGTACTGCTACAAAGACAAAAAATACGTCTAGACGAAGCAACATCCTACACTTTTTGTTTTCTTCAACCGCCACTCAAGCAGCAGTAGCTATCATACGTACTTCTGTTCCTTGTCGCAGTACCATCTGTTGTATTGTTGAATGTATCTGAGGGGTTGGCCACAAGTCGGACATATCTGTGAAGCAGCCATTGGTGGAGGCGGAGGAGCACGCGAAATGCGCGACAAATTGAATATCCCCGGCATTGCAAAGGGTCGCCGCTCCAGAACCCCAGCGAGATACCCTCCCAATGAATAAAAGAGGAAAGCGAAGAGCACGCCAATTATCCAGGCCACCATGATATCGACCGCCTGTTTCGAGTCCGCGATTATGTTTGTCAATGAGAGGAAGAAAGTGACAATTGTGTAAACAAAACCTGTGAAGAAACCCGCACTGAGTCCCTGCATCTCAAGGTTTTCGCCTGCACGATGAAGCCTGAAACCGAGGTAAGCAGCAACGAAACCTCCAGGTATGATGAGAAATATGCTTTCAACTATAAAAACTGCCACGAACGTCGGCCAGTTGCCTCTTGCGACCGCAGCACCTGCCGAAACAAGTACACCAAACAGAAAACCGACCAAACTCGCAGCAAGGTAATCATGCAAATATGCTTCTCTAAGGCCCACGCGAACCCCTCACGCCATTTTACATGAACCCATGTTTCAGCTTCTTTTGGTATTTAAGACTTTATCCCGAAGGACTCGTTCGTGTCAATCTCGGCGCTTCAACAATTTATGGAGCACAGTGCAGGCGCACTCAACATTGGAAAAAAGTGTTAAATATCAATCTCGTTGAAATAGCTAAACCAAAGGATCGTGAAAAGCGAATGAACACAAAAGAAGGAGGACGATTGAAGGACTTCATTGCTCTCGGAGTGATCGGTTTCGCAATCGGGACAGCAATCGCAGGCAGCGCCTACCAAGTAAGCATAGCAGCATTACTGACTGGTGACCTAGGCAAATCTGCAGTGCTTAATGTTTTCATCGGCATATTTGCGTACATTCCGGCAGGCGTCATCGCCGGATATCTTCATTACAGGCTGCACAACGTTGAAAGCAAGATGGAAGGACTGACAGTAGGCATAATGGCGTTTTTCGCCCACCTAATCATCACCCTGTTCCTGACAATTGGCGCAATGGCCGTCTACGGAGGCAACTGGGGTTCAGCATTCCAATCATGGGGAATATCTTTGGTCTTCGCGCTCATCTTCTACCCGATAGGCGGCTTCCTATCCTCAATGTTCGAAGGGTTGAAGACACCTATGATGAGTGCACTTAAATTCCAAGGAGGACCATCAGCTCCAGCACCACCCCCACCGCCAGGAGTGGCAGCGAACACTTGTCCAACATGTGGAGGACCACTGAGATACATCGAGCAATATCAAAGATGGTACTGCGACAAAGAACAAAAATACGTTTAAAGAAAATTCTCCCATTTTTTCTTCTATGCTAAAGATGTTTCACGTAGCCTTCTGAAATTGCAAATAGCAGCATGGTGACCATATACGATATGTACTCGAAAGATCTCCTGAAATTCCATCAAGAGATGGACCACATGTCCAGATCAATCATCAAAATGCTCGTCGAAGACAAGATCAGGGACGACCAATTTGAAAAACTGCTCCAACGACGGGACGACCTTCTGCAACGAGCACGCGAATAAGCTCGCTTTCTAAAGCTCCGTGAAAAGGCCATCATCGACATGCCAGTTTGTCCAAGACTTTCCTTTCCACGTTATCCTCGCCTATCTTGAACGTTTCAGGTTCTGCCTTCTCCAGAATGGCCTTCAAGGCTTCAAAATCGAGCTCTTTCACAAGCCTCAGTATTTCTCTCTTAGCTGATTCAAGGTGTTTCCTCAGCAATTCCTTGTCTTCATACACTACTCGTGCCAGCTGACATATCTTCTCCATCTTCACGTACCACTCAATCTTCTGGTTTTTGACGTTGATGTCGAAAGTTATCGGTCCAGCTACACAGGTCTCGGGTTTCACAGGGTGAACAAGGCACTTCTTGGTCCTCTTGTCGTGAAAAACGCAATATCCATCTTCGCTGATTCTTGGGAAAACATCCCCTGTTTTGGCAAACGGATTCAGAATGCGGACGTTGTTCTCTTTCAAATATGCTTCGATGATCTTTCTGCGTTCTCTGCTTATGGGTGGTGTCGTATCGTTGCAGCAGCTGTAACTGGTCTTACATTGACTGCACGTATCAAAAAAGTTTCGTTGCCTCTTGCTTCCATTCTGGGCAGGCATTATTGATTTCCCTGTTCTCTGTCAAAAATACGGCCGGTTGTCAATAAGGCTTTTCATGAGTTCTGAGTAGACGCTGACGATGGCTTCTTTGAAATCCGTTTTCTTGGCCCTCTTCTCCACTCTTTCGCGCACTATTTCTGACAGATTCCCATGCTCTATCCTTTTCTGCACGATCGAGAGATATTTTCGTTCCTCTGCGGACGCGTTTTCGCGAGCAATTCCAAGAAAGTACTTACAGACCTGACGTGCATTTCTCCCGTTCGGGTGCCGAGTTTCTGCGTTCAACCCTTTCGCTACGACGGAGTTGAAATCCCTCACCAACACTTCGTGAGGCAGAAGCTTCGTCTCCCTTCCCAACAATCCTCTCAGCAACGCTCTAATGAAACAGCTCAGTGCGACATCTGATTTGACGCACTCCTGCTCATCCATGACCCTTATTTCAACAGCCTTCCTGTCAAATCGAAACACGGCACCTCGGGAGTTGACCCAGTCCTTGTGAAGAATAAGCTCATCCGCGCCAGCCGCGGCCATGTCTGAGGAGTACTTCTCAATAATCTTCTCCTGATACTCGTTGAAAGATGAGACGTACTCAGGGACCACGTCGCCTGTGATCGACGGCACCTCCTTCTGATTCAGCTCGTAGAACGTCAGTCTGTTGTCAACGTCCCTTCCAAGCGTGCCCTCATAAACTGGTGAAGAAGCAGCGATCGCGGGTAGATAGCCACAGAGGTTCGCAAGCACGTTGTGCAACAAAACGCCACTTTCCTCGTTTGAATATGGAAGGTTAAGTTGGAAACTCTGAATGTTAAGCCACCCGTGCCGCTTGAGGCTGAAAAGCTTGCTGAAAGCTTGATAGATTTGCCTGTGGCGATGGGGCCAGACGCCTGTCTCCTCAAGCCTTAGCAGGGGATGCATTCCACACCCGAGGAGATGCGCCTTGCACTTGCGATCAAGAAAGCCTGAGATCGTTAAGACTGCTTGCTGCATGGTTTCTTCGAAGTCTTCAGGTGACCTGAACGGTGCGTTGGGCTTGAGTTCCATGACGTGCATTTGGAGCTCTTTTCCAAAAGTGAAATCACGTTGCTCCACAAAATTCACGACGCGACCGTGAAAAGCTTTCAGTATTTTGTCCACGATGGGTAGGGCTTTGAGTTCATCGTTGACCACTGAGAATTCATGTTCTGGACCTAGGACTTCTAGCGTCTTGTACGTGTCGGTTCCTCTTGTGTTTTAATTGTTGCCTAAAATTTGAATATAAACGTAGAGCAGATTTCAATTGGGTTTTCACGTGGAGAATTCTTCCTCAGAAACTTTTTTGTTTGAACGTGCGAGAACGAATGTTCTTCTTAGATCTCTTCTGTGAAAGAGAAGGCTTAGAATTCTCAGCTCGTTCTATTCTTTAGAACATAGGATGTTCTAGTTGTTCTATTCTGTAGAATTATATTGAAGGGGGGCATGGATATTTCTTTGTGGAATGCCAGCGTGCAGAGAAAGTTGTACGCGTTAGCCTTGCTTGTAATAGCTGTTCTAACAGTCCTAGTAGCAGTCGGTCTAGCGGTTCCATACTTTCTTGGAAGAAGAAATGACATAATCATCGAAATTTCAACAGATAAACCAGTATACCGCGTCAATGAGGTAATTCAAATATTCTTGAAAATCATAAATCCGACCAACTCCACGATCGTACTCCACTTCAGCAGTAGCCATCACGCAGAGTATGAGATCATCCAGAATCGCAACGTCGTTTACTATGGGAGTGACGGGGTAGCGCTTGAAATTCTCACACAAATAACCATACCTGCCCATGAAATGGTTATTGTTCAAGACTTCCAACACAAGCCGCAAGACTATTTCCTCAAGTCAGGAGTGTACATGATTCATGGTTTGCTTGCTCCCCTGATGGACGCCCCGAATAAACATTATGGCGACAGCGCTTTCATTGTAGTTAGCAGTTAAGAAACGGTTGCGTCTAGCTTAGAAGGAACAAGCATCGGAAGCAAGGGCTTTGAATCCGTGACCGAGACTGTGTCGGAAAACTGTTCAGGAGAAGAAAATGGGTTCAAAATGACAGTTAATTTTAAATACGTCGGTCGCAATACCGAACGATTCAGTTATCTGGTGTCACATGGGTGCTCGTTGTCTCAAACATCAGCCCGATAAGAAATTTGCATGTAATGAGACCGACCGAATTCCTGAACTCAGCCATTAAAGATTTCACTCTCAACCTGAACAACGATTATCGCTATTTGAAAGCCGGATACTACGTGTCTATGCACGCCGAGGTTCTGGGAAATCCAGTTATTCCCTCAACCGAAAACATAATTGCCGCCAGTAGGACGCCTATTTTGCTGCTTAAAGCTTCGAAAGCTGGCATTCCCACCCTGGCTCATCTCGTGACGAGTTCAGTGAAGCAGATCATTTCTGAATTCGATTTTCCAGTTGTGGTCTTCGCGGTCAACCCGTTCCAGTACGACGGCTTCAAGATTGCAAGGAATAGAAGCTCTCTCTATAGGGCTTTCAAGAGTCTAAGTATGAATTACAAGTTCGCCGTTTGCGCACAGCCGTTGAAAGGCGAAATGGTCTCTGTCAAGTCCATTTTCGGGAAATGTGAGGATGATGAACCAGTGGTGAGACTTTCAGAGAAGGTCTACGAGGTTTTCAAGATTCCAATATGCAAACTACACGTCCAACGCGTTGAAGGTGAAGTCTACTTGTGTGGGCTTCAGCCTTTGAGGTTGGAAGAGATTTTTCCCTCCGACTTAGAAACGGTTTCGACGGTGATTTCTCGCATGTCGAGCAAGGGTGAACACCTAGTTGGCTAGGATAGCCTGTTTTGTTGAGAAATACAACTTTGCAGATCAAAGAGAAGCAGTGGCGCTCCAGAATTTCCAGCACGCAGCGGAGAAAATGGGCCACGAATTCGGCTTCCTCTTTAGGAAAGACATCTCCCAGATTCCGAAGTATGACGCTGTTTTCATAAGGGCAACGACCGACCCGCTTTACACCGCCTACGTTGTTTCCAAAACTGCTTGGGAACTGGGACTAAAAGTGGTCGATGACCCGGAATCGATACAGATTTGTGGAAACAAAATCCACTTGTACGACCTCTTCAAGAGACACAACGTGCCAGGCATCCCAACCTTGTTCATGAACAAGGAAGAGCTACACCACAAACGACTCTTAGAAGTTTTCGAAACCCTTGGAAAACCCATCGTGGTAAAAGCGCCTTACACGAGTTTCTCAAGATACGTTGAAAAAGTGGCATGTGAAACTAGCTTCCGTGATGTTGCGAGGAGGTATTTCAGAAAATCCGACGTACTAGCCGTGCAGTCTTTCATGCCAACAGCCTTCGACTGGAGAGTAGGAGTGCTAAATCGCCAAGTCCTTTACGTATGCAAGTACATGATGCCAAAAGGCAGATGGAAACACGGCGCCAAACGTCGAGGCAAACCGACCTTCGTTTGGGGCAGAACGGTCGCGCTTAAGACTGAAAATGCCCCGGCAGCATTAAAGGACGTCGCCTTGAAGGCCTGCGAAGTGATTGGACACGGACTTTACGGAGTAGACATCAAACAAGTGAACGGCAGCTACGTCGTCGTGGAAGTCAACGACAACCCGAGCATCTACGCGGGTTACGAAGACTCAAGAAACAAAGATCTGTACGGAAAAATCATACAGTACCTAGTTGACTAGCCTCAAATCCTTCCTCAACCATCGCTTCGACACACATATTTTATAAAAGCCAACGCCTATTTGCCTAAGGAAGTGTCATCATGGTTCATATTGCAGTTGCTGGCACCGGACGCGTGGGCAGCGAAGTCGCCTACACCCTGATCTTTGAAAGATACGTCACCGAACTGTCACTTGCTGACATAGCGCCGAAAGTTGCCGACATGACAAAAGAAGAACTATGCCACGCAATCGCCAGCCACGGTTTTGATGTCAAAATAAACTCCTATGACAATAGCAGACAGATCCACGACGCAGATCTCATAGTAATCGCCGCCGGTTTCCCCAGAACACCCGAGATGAGTAGAAGAGACCTCGCGACCAAAAACTCAAAAATAGTGAAGGAAGTGGTTGAAAACACTGTCGACAACAACCCCAAGGCCTGGTACTTCGTGATCACAAATCCCGTTGACGCCATGGCTACTGTCGCCAATGAAGCCGCACAAGCGCAGAGACACGTGATCGGAACTGGAACCAACCTTGAAACATCAAGGTTCAGAACGATCTTGAGCAGAGAATTGGACGTTCCAATAGGCATGGTTGAAGCCTACGTTGGCGGCGAACACGGCGAAGCCGCCGTGATGCTGTGGAGTACAGTCAAAGTTGACGGGCTACCACTGGACAATTATCTTTGGAAAACGCAGAAAACGCTGGACAAGGCGAAATGCGAAAATTACGTGAAAGAGGTCAGCCGCGAAATAATCCGCGTGCTCGGAGGAACAAGATTTGGACCAGCAGGCTCATTCGTTGAAATAGTCCGCGGAATCATGCTGAACACGGGCAAGATAGTCAGCTATGCGAGACAGAGCCAGTTCAAGACCACGCCCGAACCAGTGTACGTCACTGTTCCCGCTCGAATCGCAAGATCCCAAAGCCCGGACCTGTGGGACTTGTTGAGCGACTCAGAGAAAAAAGCCATCAAAGACGCAGCCAAAATCATCTACAACACCTACCTCGAAACGAAGGAGAGCAATTCCCATGCCAAAAGAACCAGTTGAAGACTACAACTTCTCCAAAGAAATGTCTGTCGACGAACTTGTCATACAGATGGAAAAAGCTTGGGGATTCACAGCCGGAAAACTGGCCGTCGGCGTAAAGATAATCGAAAACATGATCAGCCAGAAGAAATGCGTCAAGTTCCTTTCTTTCACTGGAAACCTCGTAGCCACCGGAGCAAGAGGCGCCCTGAAAGAACTCGTGAAACGGAAGCTCTTCGACGTAATCGTTACAACCTGCGGAACGGTCGATCATGACATCGCCAGAAGCTGGAAAGACTATTACAAGGGCTCGTTCGTCATGAACGACGCTAAGCTTCGCGAGAGAAACGTAAATCGTCTTGGCAACGTTCTGGTTCCAAACGAGAGTTACGGCATCATCATCGAACAGAAAATGCAAAGCCTACTTCAAAGCCTGTACAAAGAAGGTAAAAGAGAGATTTCGTCAAGTCAACTCTGCCGAGAAATAGGAAAACGCATCTGCAAAGAAAACTCCATCCTCTACTGGGCTGCAAAGAACAAAATACCCGTCCACGTGCCGGGCATCACCGATGGTGCAGTCGGATATCAAACGTGGCTTTTCTCACAAGACCACGATTTCAGACTCAACTTGCTGAAAGATTCCGGAGAGCTTAACGACACAGTGTTCACAGCGAAGAAGACGGGTGCGCTGCTGATAGGCGGAGGCATATCGAAGCATCACACGCTGTGGTGGAACCAGTTCAAAAACGGTTTGGACTACGCCATTTACATCAGCACGGCTGTCGAATGGGACGGAAGCCTGTCCGGCGCCAGGCCTAGAGAAGCAGTCTCGTGGGGAAAGATAAGCGAAAAAGCCCAGAAAATCATGATCGAAGGCGACGCCTCACTGATTCTGCCGATAATGGTGAGTGCGCTGATAAGCAGGCTGGAGAAGGTCTAGGATACTTCCTTGAACAGCCAGGACAAGTCTGGCGCTTTCCGTTTTGTTTTCACTCTCTCGTTGAGCGCGTGTGTTATCAGCGGCAAGGCAATTGTCGCGTCGCAGTAGCAAACGGCTCTCTTTCCGCTCTCGTTGATTTTTCCCCAGCTTATCGCCTCTTCCAAGGTGCAGCCAGACAGGCCGCCCCACTGCGGCGAATCCGTCGTGATTTGAATCGCATACTTGTGCGGATAATAATACTCCTTTATGCCCTTGCGCATGAAGCCCTCTCTTCCTGGGACTCCCTCGTCCATTGTCTTGGGCGAAACGGATATCGCCAGAAGCTGCGTGAAATCCTTGGGCACGCCGCCGCCGATGTAGACGACGGCAACGTCCTTTGTTTTTTCGCCTATGCCCACGAACTGGTCGAATTCCTTCACCTGATCCAGCACGATCTGGTGTCCCTGGTTCTTAGCCATCAAGAAGGCTTCGCCGTAGGCGCTGTCGGTTATTGCGGGACAGAACACCGGAACGTTGTTTTCTGCAGCTGCCGAAACTATGCTCTTCACGCCCTTCCTGCTCAAATATTTGCCAAAAAGGTACAGAAGCTCCGCGGAAGTGTACGGATAACCTTTTCTCAAAGTCATGAGACCGTCCGTCATCAGCAATTCCATTTCCCGATAGTCAGTTTCTTTGCCGTAAACGTCGTAGTACCTGTTCACGTCAGCTTTCAAAAGCGCCTCGTCATCAGCATAGTGCGTGCCCTGCCAATAACCCAGTCCCATCGCGTCAACGATGTCCTCCGAAATATTCGCCCCTGTCGAAACGAGAACGTCAATGAAACGGTTCTCAATCAGCCAGTTGACGATTTTCCACTGGCCAGCGGTACTCATTGAGCCTGAAAAACCCATAATGATCGTCAAGTCTTTCTCCTTGAGCATCGCGTCCCAGACCTCAACGGCTTCGCCCAGTTTTCTTCCCTGAAAAGCCGTTCTACTCATCTCAGCAAGAAGCTTGGACACGCTTTTCTCTTTCACATCGATAGCTTCGACTTTTCTTTCAAAGTATGAATCGTTCATGTAAACGCCTCCTTCTCTGATTATTCGGGCAGTATATTTTCTTTTTGGAAAAGCCAAGCTCAAACATGTCTAAAGAATAAATGGAATTCAGCTCTAATAGTACGTAGGAAGAAGGCGGCTGAATGATAACATTTGAAAAAACCGTGAAGTATTCAACCATTTTGAGCCCTTTGAAGAATTTCGAACAGGACACGGTGACCTTTGAATACAGAACAGACCCGCTCACCGGACGCAACACGACCGTCATAAAAGGAATGTTAGACCACATCAGCAAATTCCTAGTCTCAGACGCTGAACTACTCAACTCCTTGGTCGAAAAAACCAGAGTCAACTGTCCCTTCTGTCCTGAAAACGTAAAGACCAAAACGCCCATGTTCACGCAGGATTTCGTCAAAGGAGGAAGAATGTTTGTCGGCGACGCCGTCGTGGTTCCCAACATGCTGGGACACGCTGAAAAGAGTGTTTTGGTGGTTCTGTCGAAAGAACACCATCTGAAGCTTAAGGATTTCACGGCCAAACTGATCTTCGACGGGTTCAAAGGGGGCGTTGCCTACCTGAGAAGACTCAACGAAATCAAGCCTTCCATCCGTTTTCCGGCTTTCATCTTCAACTACCTGCCTCCAGCTGGCTCCACGATATTTCATCCCCACATGCAAGTTCTAGCTAGAGACAGACCATTTTTCCTAACGAGTTTGCTGCTTGGAAAGAGCAAAGCCTACTTTGAAGGCAACAGGTCAAGCTACTGGACAGACCTTCTAGAAAAAGAGAGGGACAATGAACGATACGTTTTTGGAAGAAATGATGTAGAATGGCTTGTGCCGTTCGCGCCCCTGAGAGGTTTGAATGAGGTCCAGGCGATAGTCAGAGGCAAATCCAACCTGCTGGAACTCACCAACAAGGAATGGTTGGAGCTGGCGGAGGGCACGTCAAAGATTCTGGAGTTCTATGACAAAGAGGGCTATGTTAGCTTCAACATCGTCCTCGTGTCAGGGCCCGTGAACGAACACTTGGAGTATTTTGACGTTAACATGCGAATCATGAGCCGCCCGGGATTGCAGGCAGAGAGCTTCACGGACGCGTGGGCACTGCCCTACTTCCTCTGGGACGGAGAAGCGGTTGAAGAGCCAGAACAGCTTGCAAGAAGAGTCAAAGCGTTTGTTTCCAACGTTCCGAGGTGAAGCATACGAGAATTTCAAGAAAAGAATTGGCTAAGATGATAGATTCCACCAACGTCAAGGCAACAGCGACAAGAACCGAAATCGAAACGTTGTGCAAAGAAGCCGTTCAGTACCATTTCGGTTGCGTGTGTGTTAACCCAGTGTACGTGAAATTTGCCGCGCTCCTTTTGAAGGACTCCAAAGTCAGGCTCAGCTCAACCGTAGGGTTTCCGTTGGGGACTTCGCTGTCAGAGATAAAGGCTTTGGAGGCGGTCAAGGCCATAGAAGACGGCGCGGATGAATTGGACATGGTTATCAACCTGAGCGCACTGAAGTCGGGTGATTGTGACGCTGTCAAGCAGGATATTGAGGCTGTAGTTGATGTAAAACGTCTGTCGAACGAGATTGTTGTCAAAGTCATTATTGAAACCGCCCACTTATCAAATGATGAGAAGATGATTGCCTGCAAACTTGCGAAAGAGGCCGGAGCCGATTTTGTGAAGACTTCAACCGGCTTCTTCGGAAGGGGCGCAACCGTTGAAGATGTTCGGTTGATGAGGCGAACTGTGGGCAAGAACATGGGTGTCAAAGCTGCGGGCGGCATAAGAACGTACGCTGATGCGATGGCGATGATTGAGGCTGGCGCAAACAGGATAGGAACAAGCTCAGCAGTGGCGATAGTTAGAGAAGCTTCGCCTTGAGTTTGCTACATTTTCTCCGGGGCCAGTATGCCTATTAGATTCAGGGCGTTTCGAAGCGCTATTCTCACGGCGTCAGTCAAGCCAAGTCTTGCATCGCTGAGTCCAGGCGGTTCGGCCTTTATCACGGGGAACGCGTTGTAGAACGTGTTGAACTTGTCGGCCAAAGCGTTTGCACAGTCAGCGATCAGGTGAGGTTTCAGGTACTCCGCTGCGTCTACAAACGTGTCGGGGAAACTGGCGAGTGCCAGGATTATTTCGTGTTCTAACTTTTCACTCAGCAGCTCGTAGGACGGTTTCTTGGGCTCCGTTGCCGCCTTTCGCATGATGCTGCAAGCCCTTGCGTGAGTGTACTGAATGTAAGGCGCGCTGTTCTTCTCGAAGTTCAGCACTCGATCCCACGTGAAAGACACGGGTTTTGAGATGTCCACTTCGATGAGCGCGTAGCGCACGGCCCCAATGCCAACAAAATTCGAGATTTTTCGCTTCTCCTCTTCTGCCAAGTGCGGAGAATGCTTCGAAACCTCTTCGTAGGCTCGTTTTACCGCTTCGTCCATGGCCTCGTCGAACGTTATGTAGTGTCCCCTTCGACCGGACATCTTGTAGCCTGGAAGGGTCACCAAGTTGTAGGCGAAGTGAACCAGGTTGTCAGCGTACTTGCTGTAGCCTAAGGCGTGCAAGGCTATTTTCAACTGCAGTTGAGCCAGACTCTGCTCCATACCAATAACGTTGACAACTCTCTCCGCTTTTTCGAACTTCCACAGGGTGTACGCGAGATCCCGCGTCGTGTACAGCGTGGTGCCGTCCGCGCGCATAAGAGTGAGGGGCGAAACCTCTTGGCCCTCTCTCAGAGCGAGCCTCTCGCGAAGGCTCAGGTCTTCGACGACCCTTTCAGCGTCGAACCTCAGGACGCCGCCTTCGGTAAACGTGTATCGCGATATCTTGAGCTTCTGAAAGACTTCATTGACCCGGCCGCTCCAGACGAGGTCGCTCTCCCAGTCCCACGAGTCGATAGAAACGTCTATTCTGCCCAGTGTTTCCTTGAAGCCGTCTAGACACAGTTCACTGACTCCTCTGACTGTTTGCTTGGCCTTCTTTTCTCCCGCCTCGTACGCCTGATTCAGTATCTTTATCGCAGTCTCAGGGTTTTCGTCCTTGCCCACTCTTTCCAGCAAACGCTGGAAAAGCTCATGATGCTTCTCCTGCAGTTCAGCGGCCACAGAAACCCAGTCGTCAAGTTCCCTGGTGATTTTCGCGATCTCCTGTTCGGCTGCAACGGTTTTCGCCCCTTGAAGCTCTCTCTTCAAACGGTTGATTTCCACCAAGCAGCTTGTGATCGTGTAGATCTTGCCGATGAACTGATCGGGCTTTCCATCCGGTTTCGGTTCACCAAGCTTTTCATAGCCATACGCTATAACTGAGGATTGGCGACCGACGTCATCAATGTAAAAGTGCGTGTAAACGGTGTGCCCCCTGCGCTTGAGCAGGCGAGCGAGAGTGTCGCCGAGAACCGGATTTCTCGCCGTTCCGATATGGATGGGGTGAAGCGGGTTCGCACTCGTGTGCTCAACGATGATCCTCAACGGTTTTTCGGTCTTTACAAACCCGTACTCAGCATCAAGCTTCCTTGCCGATTCAATAGCTAAGGCTGAAAACTTTGCAAAGTTGACATGGAAGTTTACGTAACCTCCTCCGGCTGAGCCGACATGTCCAATCAGAGAGAACTTGGACTTGTCAATCGCTTTGGCCAGACGTTCCGCCAGTTCGAGGGGTTTTTCGCCAACTTGTTTAGATAGTTCAAAACACAGTGACGAGGCAAGTTGACCGAATTCCGGATTCGGAGGTTTTTCCATTGCTAGGCGGGTAATCTTGATCTCTGGAAAGAGCTTCTTGAGAGCAGAAGCTAGAGCACCTTCGCATTCTAGGCGGAACTCGGCGAACGGGTTCTCGGTAACCATGGACGTCTTCACCGTTTCTTCAACGGATTTCTAAGCTTTTAAGAGGTGAGGTTATATTTTAATTTGAAAAACAAGTTCTATCCGAATCACGGATGCACAGATCATGAAGACAAGGATAGTGTTTTCAGAAAAATGTTTAGCCTACGGATCTTGGCACGTCGAAGGACCTGAGAGAGTCAGAAAGGCCCATGAGATACTCAAAGAGAAAGGATACGAGTTTCTAACGCCGGAACCAGCGCCAGAGGAAGCCATACTCAAAGTTCATGACGACGAATACGTTTGGATGGTCAAGAAGGGGTTGGTGGAGGACGCTGACACACCAGCCTACGACAACATCTACGAATATGCAAGGCTTTCAGCGGGCGCAGCCATCCTAGCGGCTAAGGCGAAAGGCTTTTCTCTCACGCGTCCTCCGGGACACCACGCCGGACGAAGCGGCAGAGCTCTGGGCGCTGCCACGAGAGGGTTCTGCTACCTGAACAACATTGCAATAGCCGTGAAGCACTTGGACAAGCCGACCCTGATTTTGGACATCGACGGCCATCACGGAAACGGAACGCAGGAGATCTTCTCCGGAAATAAAAAGGTAACCTACCTCTCGTTGCACCGACATCCAAATTACCCGGGGACGGGTGTCGTTTCCGAGGCAAACTGCCTAAACTTCCCATTACCACCTGACTGCGGAGATGGATTATATCTGAAAACTCTTGACAAGGCCCTGAGCATGATAGATATGGGAAAATTCGAAGTTGTGGCAGTTTCAGCAGGATTTGACGCACACCTGGGGGACCTAGCCTCGCTTGGTTTAACGGAGAGAGGCTACAGAGAAATAGGAAAAAGAATTGGGGCATTGAAGAAGCCCACATTCTTCGTTTTGGAAGGTGGATACTCAGGCGAAAACGTAGGAAGAGACATAGATCAGCTACTGAAAGCATTCGAAACCGGGAGCTAGTACCGTCAAACCACAAAAGACCGTTTCATGGAAACTCTGAACCCACTCACCCTGCTGACCACTGACCGTTTTCCCGTTATCTTTTTGCTTCAGAAGACGGAGAATAATGCCTTCCTTTTCAGATTTCTTTCTATCAGCCTTAGCGTCAAGGCGCCCATTGCAACGTAGACCACTCCTAGAACAAACAGCGTTGCCAAGTCGGAGACTACGTTGTAGGTTGTGATGCCAAGCAGGGAAACCCGCATGAGACGGATTCCGTAGGTTAGGGGTAAAACGTTTGAGATCAGCTGGGCCCATTGAGGCATCAGCTCCACGGGACAGACTATTCCGCTGAAAACCATGAACAAAATCGTCAAAGTGTTAGCTGTCGTGGTTCGGTCTCGAAAGGTCAGGGTTATTGCGTTGGCCATTAGTCCGATTCCGAACAAGGCGAAAGCCGTGAGCAGCAGGCTGGAGAGGAACAGAGGTGCGTTAAAGGAGGCTATCTGAGTGCCGAAGGCTATGCCTATGATGAAGACCGCGGTGAAACTGATAGAAGCGTCTGCTGCCGCGGCCACCATGACGCCCGCCATATAAGCCAACCGGCTCATTGGAGACATGAACGTCGCTTCGATCGTGCCGGTTGTGCGCTCCCAAAACATGACGCGGCCGACCACGAAGGCTGCGGCGAAGACGAACACGAAGAAGGCGTTGCCTATGGTGATGAAGGGCAGGTACCCTGATTTTCCCACAGCATTTCCAAATTCTTGCGACAGCGCTCCTTGATAGACTTGGGTGTACAGAACCCACGCTGCGCCGAGAGTCATTATTGGCGAGAAGAATCTTAAGGCGAAACCTGTCCAACTGAAGAAGCGCCAAGTCATAATCAGATTCATTTTGGCGGTAGAAACAATGACTCTAAGGCTGTGGGCGACCATGGTTTATTCTCCTCAAAACTGGGTTAGCGTGGCTTTTGTCTTAGCACTGCGCTCAGCATAGCCTATCAACCACGTCGCCAGCGTGAAGAAGATGACGGTCATGGACGCGAGTACAGCAAGAGGAACTGCAACATCGAATATTGATGCGCCTCCAAGCAGGGTAAGCCTAACGGAGATCAGGCCGAATGTTAGGGGCAACAGATAACTGAGGGGCAGAAGGGCTCCTGGCATTGATTGAAGCGGGAAGATGAGACCTGAAAGAAACATGATGGGCTCCTGCAGTATTGTTCCGTACATCCCGCCTCTTCTTGAGTGAAGGGAAAGGGCTTCCAGACACATTCCAACGGCTATCAGTGAGAGGTATGAAAGAGAAATGGATGCAAGCAGAGCCCAGAAGTCATTGATAAAGATGTGCACGTTTAGGAAGGCTACCCATGAGAACAGAACCCCGATCAAGAGCCACACGTAGTTCAAACCGTTTGCCAACGCGCCGCCGAGAAGCAAGGCAAGTCGGCTGACCGGAGCCAGCAAAACGGTTTCAAGAGTACCCTGTTGCCTCTCTACGTCCAAACTTGAGCCTGCCAGCAACATCATGGTGAAGAATGAGTAGAGCATCTGTCCAATCAAGGTGAAACCAACGAGGTCCAGTGAAAAGCTCGCGGAGTTAAACTCGAGATTAACGGATTTCACCGCGAAGGGCAAATACAAGAAGTACAGATAGAGCCCGTTTCCCAGAGGAAGAGCCAGAGCCCAAACCATCGTTCTGGAGCTGAAAAAGTACTGTTTGAGGCTCTTCCTGATCTCGGCTGATACAACCCTGAAGAACATTCAGGTCTCACCCGTGTAGAACATGAAAAGGTCTTCAAGAGTCGGTCCTCGAAGGTTGACGGAAACCACGCGGCAACGCCCGCCTGACATGTAATTCAAGACTTCTGGAACGGCTCTGTCGCTGTCCACATTGATTATTAGCCGATCAATTTTCTCGCCTTCTGCTTCACCCTCGTAATCGGTTGTTATCACCTTCTTCACGGGTTGCAGACGCCTTAAACCCTCGTAGACGTCGTCTGTCAACCGGGTTACGAGCATTTCTATTGAGAATCCAGAGGGCATTTTCCGCTTGAGCTCTTCTGGGCGTCCCACAGCAACGAGCTTGCCTTTGCTGAGGAACCCTATTCGCTCACACATCTCCTCAGCTTCGTACATGTAATGGGTGGTTAAGAGAACGGTCTTGCCTTGCTCTGCGACGATTTTCTCTCGAACAAATTTGCGAATGTCCTTCGCAATGTTTACGTCCAATCCAAGAGTTGGTTCATCAAGAAAAACTACTTCAGGATCATTGATGAGCCCTCTGCAGACCTGTAGACGCTGTCTCATTCCCTTGCTGTATTTCTCAACTTCATCGTCAGCCCTTTCAGACAAGCCCACAAGTTCCAGCAACCTGTTCACTCTGCTTTTGACCTCTTTTTTTGGAACGTCGTAAAGCTCAGCAAAATATTCCAGGTTCTCCCTGCCCGTCAACCTGTAGTAGAGCATCCGTTCACCGCCAGCCACCATATTGACGATTTTCCTCACTTTCCCCGCATCCTTCACTACGTCATGGCCTTTGACAAAGGCGCGGCCTCCCGTGGGCTCGAGTAGAGTGCAGAGAATCTTCACAGTTGTGGTTTTGCCGGCGCCGTTAGGTCCAAGCAAGCCGAACAGCTCTCCTTCTTGAATTTCGAAATCGACATTATCGAGGGCTCTGATTGTCGTTTTCGTCTTTTTTCCCAAGAGATGTTTTCGTTTCGCTGAGATATAGTCGCGTGAAAGTTGCTGAACTTGCACTGCAGAATCTGTAGGCCTCATGGCATCACATTTTCCGTTCTTTCACGAGTGTTATGCTAGCTGAGCGCATATAATTTTGTTGGCGTTGAAAGTGTGTCTAGCGGTTCGACTGAATAGTATCGTTCTTGGATAGAGCTTCCAATGTAATTCCAGTCACGATATTTGACTCGCAGCTTGGTTCGAACTTGTGCTACGCCTTGGGGAACAGACAGACTGTTTGCAGTGCGAGTATCTACATTCGTTTTGTATTCTTCTGTCTGAGCCAGTCTTCTAAGCCAAGAGTTTTGATGCCCTGCGAATTGTTAAGGCAACGGCCGAGGTTTTCTTCGTTAAGCTTGTTGAATTTTTCGCATGGGAAGTCTGAACACTGATGGCAGAAATCCAGTTTCTTGGCAGACAGGCAGCATCGTCTAACAGAGCAGTCAGGGTAGGCAGGGGTTGCAGATATGCAGCCTTCGCACGTTCCGCCCTTGGTTGAGAGGATTTTGAGCATCTTGTCAAAGCCTTGGTAAGCGGTCCATGCAGCTAGAGCATTCTCATACTTGTTGCTCTTGACACATTTGTCTAGCTTGATTGCAAGAGCTTTTGCTTGGCTTCCTCCTGAACTTTTCAGCAATGGGCATGATGGGTCAAGACAGTGAAGCCCGCAGGGAGCCACGAATCTTTTGTTTTCTTCCGACATTTAGCATCACTATTTGATGAGTTTTCTCTTCATCAGATTAATGCTTAAGATAAAGAAGAAGGGTGTGACGGCTGCGATCCAGACGAGGCTGATGAGCAGCGAGGACTCCAAGTTGCCCACTATCAGCCCTCGTACCAGGCTCACCGCATGCGTCAGCGGCAGGAATGCTTTTGCGATGATCTGCATGAACCCTGGCAGGTCAGCTAATGGGAAGAATGTCCCGCTCAACAGGAACATTGGGGTTATCAGCAGGAAGGCCGGGTAGTTGAAGAAGTCTATGTTCGGCGCTATGGCCGTGAAGCACATGGCTATCGCTGAGAACATGAGCCCGGCGAAGAACGCAACCACGGGGATCAGGATGAACAGTGGGCTCGACACTAGGCCGAAAGCTGCCACCACCCCCAAGACTATGCTGGAGCTGATCAGGCTTCTCGTGGCGCCCCACACAAGCTCGCCAGCAATGACTTCTTCTATGTTCACTGGTGTGGCTATGATGGCGTCGAAGGTTTTTTGATAGTACATGCGCACGAAGGAGCCGTAGGTGCACTCGAAGAAGGAAGAGTTCATCATGGATATGGCTATCAGTGCGGGCGCGATGAAGTTGATGTAGGGCAGTCCTTGAATGTTTTGAACAAGACTTCCCAAACCGAAGCCAAGCGCAACGAGGTAGAAGATCGGTTCGAGCAGCGGCGGGAAGAAGTTGACCTTGTAGGTCTTCATGAAAACGGTCCAGTTCCTCATCCAAACCTTCCAAACACGGTACGTCAACTTGGGCAACGCAAAACGCGAAGTGATTTGACTCGACCTTTTCATTCTCTCAGTTTCCTCCCGGTCAGCTTCATGAAGACGTCTTCCAAGTTGGCGTTTCGTATGGTGGCGCCCCTCATGGGAAAATCCTTGAGAAACCGTTCAAACACCCCGTGGGGCTGGTCGGTGAACACGCGAATCCTGTCCGTTAAAACCTCAAGCTCCGCGCCGGGAAACTCTTCCTGCAGCTCCTTCATCACTTCATCGTCGTAGTCAACTTCCAAGACGTCTTCGCCAACATGCTTCTTGATCAAATCCGCGGGCCTTCCCTCTTCAATTATCTTGCCATAATCCATGATCAACGTGCGATCACACAGTGCCGCTGCCTCATCCATGTAGTGAGTGGTCAAGATTATGGTTACGCCCTGCCTTTTCAAAGCACGAATCTTGTCCCATATGAGGTGCCTCGCCTGCGGATCAAGACCGGTCGTCGGCTCATCCAAAAGAAGGATTCTAGGTTCATTGATCAACGCGCGGGCAAGTATCAACCGTCGCTTCATGCCTGTCGACAGTTGGCCAATGATGACGTCCCGCTTTTCTTCCAACTGAATGAATTTGAGTAGTTCCTCAGAACGCTTTTGAGCTTCGCTTTTCGGTATGTCAAAGTAACGCGCGTAGACCAGAAGGTTGACTATGACGGAGAAGTCTGGGTCGAGGTTATCTTCCTGCGGAGCGACACCTGTCATCTTCTTTATCTCCCTCGGCTCTTCCCACACGCTCATTCCCGCCACTGTCAACTCGCCCGATGCCGGGGGCAAGACGCAGTGAATCATCTTTACGGTCGTGGTTTTTCCCGCACCGTTGGGACCGAGGAACCCGCAGCACTCGCCTTTGAAGACTTCGAAGCTGATGCTGTTCACTGCCACGAAATCGTCGTATTTCTTGGTTAGGTTTTGCGCGCGGACCATGACCTCGCCGCTCATGAGACCACTTTCGATATCTCTTGCAGTGGCGTGCTTAAGAAAATTCCCTTTCCAAAGATCCGAGTTCTCAAGCGTAAAACTCGCAAAAGGCATGAGTGTCTGGCGGGCCCGCAGGTGTTCACACCTAATTAGGTGCGAGTACTTTCTACTTCAGGTTATTAGTCAACTCGGTACTCGCCAGGAAGATATGTTAAAAGAGTAGAGTAGTATTTGATTCTGTTACGTTATGTGAAAATAGGAGATCGCTGCGAGTTGGCAGAAGAAAGAAGTACTGTTGAGATATCCGAAGACGAACTGTTGAATGGAATGCAGAATACGATGAGCGGCAAGGATGTAACGAGTACAAAGGCCAAGGAATACCCAATCAAGTATCCGTTCTTGAAATTCTGTGCAGATCCTGTAAAAGAGAAAGTTTTAGGATTGATGGACCTTCTGACAAATGAAGCCCTAATAATCGAATTGCCAAGAAAATATGGACATTGGGAAAAGATTGCAGGCTTCAATGAAATATCCCATGCAAACATCCTGACGTCGAGCTACCGGCAGAGAGGCTTTTCGTTTCTCATGAAAGCCATTCCAGAAGCCTATATTCGTTCTGAAATAATGGACACTTGGCGGGATATCTTCGAAGCCGTCGCATTGTACGGCCATTTGACTGTTCAACGACTTTCTCATGAACTGGAGAAAATGATAATGGACTGGAACGCAAGGCTATTCTACAGAGTCATGAAAATTACGAAAATTGTTGAGAAGGTTTTGTTGAGACATGAAGGAGAAAATGTTGACCTGAGTGACTGGGAAATAGCACACCTCATTGGAAAATTTCTATTGGCCTTCTCACCTCTCGTAAGAGAAAATCGGAAAGAGATTCTCTTTCCGGATATCGATGGAATACTAAAATATGTTTCTCAACTGGAGCAAGATGACATAGCCGTATGGAAAAACAACGTAGATCTGAGTCGTTATCTACAAGAGCTAACAGTGTCTCTTCAACAGTCAATGCTTAGTAAAGTGATTAAGGAAAGTGGCTCAGGCATATTCGAAGCTATGCCACTCAGTCTTGAAAAATCCGTCAAGTCCTTCAAGGATATTTTAGTAGACGATACAAACAAGGAACTCAAGATGTATATTTACGGCTTCTTGAACGACTTCGGATTGGTCTATCCGGTAATTTATTATTGTGATAAGGAATTCAACAAGAAACGTGTGAAGGAATGCGTGATGGCCTACGTCTTGGACAGGGAAGGCGCACACTATTGGGTGCCGAGTCAACTGCATGCATCTCCAGATGGAAGAAGCTTGTTGAAGGTTAGGCAATGGATTCATGATAAATGTCCCAGAGACTGTGCTACAAGAGGAAGAAAAGATTGCCCAATCCGAGATGACGTCTACGGTGTAACCAAGAAATTCCTAGGCAAGTAATTTCGTCTCTCTTTATCTTGTTTTAGGGATTTTGACCTATGCTATCAAGAGTCAAAAATTGCAGAAATTGATCTTCTTCTTCTGTTTGAGAAGAAGGCCTTTAACGGAATTCCTGCAACGTAACTGAAGCTCGTGAAAAGCGCATATTTCCATACTTCTACAAGCTCGCCATTTCTCACCTCGAAGAATGTGCACAGAGCCAGCATAATTATGGAGATCATGAGCACTAAAAAAGCTGTCCACCAAGCATGTGCCAAACCTATTTTGCAATTCAAGTTAATCTCCGTCCGTGCTCATGCTATTTTGATTCTTACTCAGCGAGTCGATTAAAGTTATTTGAGTCCATTTCTATCCCGAAATAGGCACAGATAGCTACATTTTTAATGATGTGTTTCCACATATGGTTGAGCAAAATGACGAAAAATAAAGAACGCATAGAGTTGGGTGTCAGGTATGTCCAACAAAAAGGCGGTTCCTTGCAAGTCACTGTCCCCACAGAAGTTGTTGACATAATGAGACTTGACATCGGCGATCAGATCATTTTTTATTATGACAAAGGGGCAAAGAGAATTACGCTTGGAAAGATCGCTAAAGAGGACATTCTGCACGCCCGAAAGATGGTATCATTAGAATTCTCTGTACCAAAGGACTTGTACGACAAGATAACTGATGAAGGTAAGGCAAAATAATCAGTATTGAAATACTTTTGCTCACAAAATATCTTCATGTACATGGTCATTGAGGTGAAGAACAGAAAGAAAGCGAATCAGATACTTGAAAGAATACTAGCTACGTATTCTGAAGAAATAACCAAATATGGGATTCTGGACAAGCGAGAAGACATCGCGTGGAAAAGAACAATTTGGAGAACGAAAAGCTCGTATTATATCACGCTTCCACATTTTGTAATAGATTTCCTAGATCTGCGAGATAGCATGTCATTCATTATTAACGAAAATTCCGGCATGGTATACGTAGATAAACCGAAAAAGAAATGATTCCCTGTTTTCTATAACCTCGTTCTGTAACAAGAGGAAGCAGAGGAGGTACGCAGAGTTAGAGTGTCAAAGGATGGATACAGTGCTGTCATCCAGTCGATCAGTACTCCCAGACACTGCTTGTACTTCAGAGATCCAGATGGAATCAGGTTTGCTTCAACGATTGTGAGCACGAACAAAGTTTTCAGGATTAAACGACCGAAAAAAGTCGATAAAAATATGTGGGAAAAATATGGAGAATCTTTACTTGTACACGAAGTCACTCACGCGAGATCCTGTCTAAATACCGAATTCAAAAGAGCGATTGTGATCTCGTCTTTATTCTCCCCAATCGGCTTCTTGAGAGAGAAAGATTTCTTCGTGATATACAATTGTGAAATTGTTCCCATCCTAGAGGCTTTAGCGATTTATAACCAAGTAACCAATGTGGCGACAACTGCAGAATTCCGACAGATCATTCTTGACCATCTTAAAGTCCATGATCCTGCTTGTTCGCAATTAATGGAGGATTTCCATAATATTCTAGGAAAATTCGAGGGTAAATTTCAGAGAAGGAGAAAGTTTGACATATTCAATATTATAATGGATCTAATTCTTTCATCTCCAAATCCATTGAAAGATAGAATTTATGATCGTCTCAGACTGATTAGAGATATTCCTGAAGGAGATATTCCCGCATGGAAAGATACCTTAGACATGCAGTTCTTCATCGCGAAATGCTTCAGAAAAGATAATCGCGGAATAGTTTCTCAGAACCTTTTCATGCGTGAAAGCTATGAATCTCTACTTTACTTTTGGAATGGTTTGAAACAACTTCTAAGAGAACATTCATCTGATTACGCTATTGAAGAAAGGGTGAAAGAACACATTTTCGCTATTCTTAGTGAGCTCGACATAGCCTTTGCACCCATAATATATGAAGTAGATGATCTTGAAGAGTTAAGAAACAGGGAAATAATAAGGTGTCTCATGTCGGAGTCTATGTCGAGGAACGGATTTTTCGATACCATTCGTTTGAATACAGGCGTGTTAAACAGACTAATATCTGAGGCGAAATCTAGCGAGAGAGATTACAAAAGACTGCTGGAGAATCTTGGGAGACAACTGAGCAAGTTAGATAACTTGAAAAAAGAGGCTTTTTCAAAATGTCCTGGAATAGAGGTCTGTAGAGCCAAATCTCAATGTGAATTGGAAGGAAATCTCTGGAAAGCTGTCAAAAAGGTTTTCATCGACAAAACTGGATAGCATGAGCTAATAGCATTGGTTTTCGGCGCTCAGATTGAGCTCAACGAATTCTCAAAGTTCTCACGTTTCCCTTGACGTTTTCTCTTTTTGAATGCATAAGACTACGTCTTCAGAATACAGTTTTAATTTCTGCAGTTGAGTGTGACTCAAGTCTCTCACATGTGCTACAGCATTTCTTATGGGCTCCAGTTCTTTCAACTTTGCCAAAATAATGTCTTTTTCTCGGAAGATTTGCTCAAAAACATGTTCCCAATTATCTCTTCTCATTATGATCTTGGCATAATCTGCAAAGTCAACATAGAATATGAGTGGTAAATCCTTCTCCGTGTGCCAAGGCCATTGTTTTTCGTTTCTGTCTTTTCTGAGCCTTGCTCTATCCTGAACATCTTCAGGGATTCTTTCCTTCCACCAGTTTTTAGATACTTTTTCAAGACTGGTTTGCATACATTCTCTCAGTCTTGTTTCAAGTCTTTTCAACATCTCATAAGCATCTTCACGTTTCGGCTTCTCCCTCTGTGTGACTTGAGGAACGTCCTTGTTGTAGATAAGTGGTAAGTCTGCAATGGTCTGAAGGATTGATATTGTGCTTCTTATGCGGGTTTCAGGTTTTACATTCCTATAAATCCTGTCGAATTTTCTGACCAACAAATGACTGTTGCCTAGATACTTGAGATTAGCTTTTCTTATGGAAACAGAAGAGAGGAACCTCTTGATATTTTCAAGCCATAGGTTAGATTTATCAAGGGAGTTCCTCTCTGCAGTTTGACTCTGCATCTTTTGTTGGGAATCAAGAATTTTCCTGGAATACTTCTTGGTGTATCTCCCCGTAATCGGTGTTTTAGTGATTTCACTGACGATGGCTCCGGCCATTTCGCTTAACACATCTTTGGTGACGTCTCTTCCAATATTTCTAACCGACATTTTGGAGCTTTCTAGCTCAGCAAGTAGTCTTTCCCCTTCTCTGATGTAACTCTGAAGAACAGACGCAATTTCGATCGACAACGTTCTGACCTCGTCACTTCTTCCCAAACATAGTCTGTTCGCATGTGAACATATTTAATTACCAGAAGAGCTAATTTTCTTTCTCCATTTCGGCCAGCAATCTCAGTCTCGTTTTCTGTATCACTTTCAGAATATGATCTTCAAAATCTTGTGATGATTTTGGGTCTCCTTTTGGTAGGAGGTCTTCTTTGCTGAAAGAATTCATAATCGAGACCAGTTTTCGCTGGGTTAGATCAATCATTTCTTTTCTTTTTTCTTTGTCAGAGATTTTGCTTTCCAGTTTGCCGCCCACTTCTGACAGTATCGAATTCATTACGGTATCTTTAACTATTTTTAGTCTGACTTGATCCTCTTTCATTATTCATCACCTTATCTTTACCAACGATCTTGTCTGCGATCTTATCGGCAGTGGCTTCAGCAAGTCCTTTCACTGTTCCTTTGGCGATTTCTCCTGCAACTCGCTTTCCCTGTTCATCAGCGGGCAGGCTGCTTCTGACGATATCTTTCAGCGAGTCTGAAGCTTTGTTAATTTCAGGTTCCAGGACTGTTCCTATTCCCATGCCCATCACTTCTTTTGCTCCTTCCGTTGCCATCACCTTTGCAGCCTCCTTATAGTCTCCCTTCATGATCGCAGAGCTTGCATCCTTTACGGCATCAGCATGTCTGTATAACTGATACAGTATTTCTATTGGGATAGCAGCGGGAGGAAAAATGGCCTTGCCCACTTCCTTCAACACTGGAATAAGGAAACTACTGATATCCGATTTACTAACGTGAGATGTTATTTTTGTCTGAGATCCGCCACCAGAAAAAGTGTCACTGCCTTCGCCATGTCTTCTCCTATATTGGTTTCTCCATTTTCCGTCTCCCATCTAGTTCACCAGACTTTCTTGACAAAACTTAGGTCGGGTCGTAAGCGAATTGACTATTCTTCGAAGATTGTGAATAGCTCTCTTTGGTTCGTGATCAGGTTTTGCCAGTTCTTCTTTGCTGAGAGATGCACAGCAATTGGAATCGCGACAGAAAAAGAGTGGATCGGAAAGTCTCGTGTACGTTTTATCCAAGATCAGTCTTCGATTTCTGGCCTGAATTAACCAGCCAAGGCCTACAAATCCCGATACGTCAGGCATGCCTTCCTGAAGTTTGGGGCTGCTACATCCAGTGATGATTAGTCTGATATTTTCACATCTTGTGATCGTGGACGTCAAAGACGAAAAGCTTCTTTGAGATTCCTTCCTGTTACCAAGATTGATTAGACGTCCCCTTCCTGCCATTACGAATAGTGTCTTCCCCTGTTCCTTGAAAGGCTTAACGAAAGTCTCTATCTCTTGAAAGGTAGTCCCGTGTATGTTTGGAATGACATTTTCCAAGTCAATACATCTCTCGTTGAATTCGATTGCCTTTTCGATGCTTTTCCTTCTTTCATTCGGCGGCTGATCTTCGTAGACAAACCAGTCAGGTCCCATGGCTGCATCTATGTCAAAGTCAATCACATCAGATCTAAATTGATCAATTCCATTATGCTCGTCGTAAAAGGGAATGAGTTCTTCATCTTTTCCAGTTGAGGTTAAGAAAATTCTCTTGTCCTCATCTATCCCAAAGGCAGGCCTTATGCCCTTTTTCTTGGCTGCAGCGTAAAATCTGGAGCGTCGCAGATCAAAGAGATTCAAACCGATCCAATTCGTGTGAGGCATTATTCCTTTCAGAACGCCGGGTCTTATGTGAGCGGGAATGAGAGGTATGAAAAAACGATCTTTTGCATCCAACTCACTTCCTTGTTCGTTCAGACCATTTTCAAACATTCCATACCTCAGGAGTCAGTTTGGCCTACAATCTCAGCCGATCTCCGCTTCCAATTGCTTCAGAAAATCCATGACGTCGCCTACATCAGTTCTCAAAGAATGATTTGACCAGTTTTGTGATGACGTAACCAAGGAGACCACTGGCGGCAGACGCAAGAAGAGCTTCACCCACATTCTTTGTCTTCACGTAAACAACAACTCCCGTTACAGATCCTGCGGATAGGCCAACCAGAGTTTCAGGCGAATCTTGTAACAGATGTCCAAATGGATTTTGATGCGGGTTCACCTTATCATAATGGAGGCTACAGTATTCGGAACCGGGGTCACATTCTGCATGGCCAGTACCCGGCGGAGGCTCTCGGAAATGAATCTTGTTCAATTTCTCTCCGAAACTCGGCAGCCAATACTTTTCAACATATTGACGTGATATGTACATCTTATCACCTTCCGGTCAAACCCACGATACGGTCCAGACTAGTGTAAGCTTTCAGGACAAGAGTTCGCCTATACGGTCCCTGAACAACCACAGTACGTGGAGAAGGACTCCTCCACCAATCAGCCATGGTGCCCACGCCAGCAGGATCTCTGCAGACGCTGGATAAAACGGTTTCATCAATGCAGCCAATATCAAACAGAGTATCCCACCGCATACAAGAGCCATAGCGGGATGTTTGGAAACGAACTTGAAAATTGCTTCTAGCTCCACTCCTTCACCTCCTCTCCACGGAAAGTTTCGTGAAATGGCTAAGTCCTCTCGGAAGCAAAACGACTGCCCATGTTGCACAAAGGGTAATGACGCAAATTGCAGCAACTCTTATGCTCTTGATCGTTCGGTCCCTCAAAGACTTGAGCGTAGGTGGTGTTGATATTAAAGCTTTGCGGTTGCATGTGCATGCAGCTCAGCAGTATGTTCATTTTTTTGTACTTTCTTTCGCAAAGCATTTAGGCAGGCAGAGTATTCCCTAGTATTGTGTATTTGAACATATACGCAGAGGAGAACGAAAGGAGAAAGGAGATCTGACTGCACAACAATTCATCAATAAGCTTGATGACTGCATAAAATCGGACGACATTGACATACTGCAGATTCCGGCGAGAATTTTCCACCCATGCAGGATACTGATACTCAAGATCTTGTACCTGCATTCGGATGCTGAATTTCGGGAGCTAAAAAACGATCTGCAGATGACGGACGGCAACTTGGTAAGTCACCTCCGGGCACTAGAAAAAGATGGTTATGTGGAAGTACATAAACAAATCATACGCAGAAAACCGCGAACTACCTATGTGCTCACAAAAAGGGGTCTGGAAGTGTTTAGCCAATTTAGGAAGTACATTTCAAAGGTGATTATGGATGACCAGACAAGCTAGGTTGGCTGCATGTCTCAGGATACTCGGAATAAGTCCTAAACTGGAGACTTTTCCCGAACGCAAACTGCTCCAGAAGCTCGTCTATCTGCTTCAGAAGTCCGGAGTAGATCTGCAATTCTGCTACAATTGGTATCTTCATGGCCCATACTCACCTGACCTGACGAGAATACTTTATGAAATGACGGAGTCATGCTCATCCTCTCCTACCGAACTGAATTCTTTGGAAGTTGATAGAATCAATAGGCTCAAATCTTTCTTGGGTGAAGACATTCGATCTCCGGATACGCTTGAATTGCTTGTCTCAATTCACTACCTGCGAGATCGTGCACGAGCTCTCGGTGCCTCTGACGAGGATGTCATCGAAGCAATCAAAAAGACAAAGCCGTACTTCACAGACGAAGAAATCAGGCAATGTTGGCAAAGGTCTACGCAGTTTGACAGCATTCAGATTTGAACCGAACTGAGCTTACACATGCATACTGAAAACATCGGTATTCCCAGGTTTCCCTTTCGACAGTAGACTATCTCTGAGACTCTTCTCTCAGGGTCTCTCTTAGTCCGGGAAGGCATGAAGAAAGAAGAGACTCAAGATTCGAAGCAGCTTAGATGAAGCAATGAATTTACCATAAACTGTGGTTAGTATTCTAGTTTCTTCAACTTAGACACATTGCTCATCTAAAACGTCTCTATCAGATGCCTTATCGCTTGCGCTTTGTGTGAAGCTTCATTGAACTTGAAGTAGCGAATTCGTTTGCCAAACTTGATATGACTAATGATGCCTGCTGCCTCAAGAATCTTCAGATGCTCGTTTGCATCAGCATAGTTGACGCCCACGGTCTTGGCGATGTCTGATGGTGTAAGCTCCGAATTGATGAGAGCGTTCAAAATCTTCAATCTGGTTTTGGAACACAACACGTCCTCTATATCCATTAGTTATACCTACTGCAATTGCGTTTGGTCGGCTTTTTATCTACCATCTCAATCATTCTTCGCTAACGACGATAAAGGCTGTGTCTAAGAGATATCGCAGGAAATATGCTGCGTGAAGTTGATAGAATTTTATAGAGCACTATCGATTTTCGAAGATGAACAATTCACGAGGAGAATCGTTTTTTTCAAGAGAGAAGATAGGATGTTCTAATGGCCAAAATGTCGATATAGGTTGATTGCGTTTTCTCGCGTGGAATTCGTCTGGTCAAGTATACAAAATGAGTTATTTTCTGAACACAAGAATCATTGTGGAAGTTTTGGCAGAACATTTGCCTGCAATGGATGTGTGATTGCGTGGCCTTTCCCGACGTCGGACTTACGGTATGGAAATTTTCTCATTCGCAAAATTCTTAAGATAATCAGAATTCTTTTGAGTTTCTCTGCCGTTAATTCCCCCCACGCTCTTTTTCATTTTTTCTAGTTGTTACCATTTAATGTATAGAAATTATTACTAGAACAAAAATAGAAAAAAATGGAAAATTGGAGGTGTTGGGCTTTCTACTAAGAAGGTGCCCAAATTGCAGATGTCTTGCCGTAGTAACGGGCAACAGTGAATATGTCAAGAATGTTAACTACTCTGTCGTTGTTGACGTCTGCTCTGAATTGCCATCTTGGGTTTATTGGTGGTCCGTAAGTTGAACCGAAAGCATTGGCCACTATGAAGATGTCCAGGATGTTGACTACGCCGTCGTAGTTGACGTCGCAAGACAGGCTATTTGACCATGGAGAGGTGGTTGCATTATCAAACAAAGCCTGAGGTATGTAGTACCATTTCCACAGGTTGTATGCGTACGTACCGCTTGGATAGATTGGGTTGTAGTACCATCCAGTTATCCAGTCTCTTTCGAAGTGGCGTTCAACAGGCTGAACAAATGCAACGCTCGGACAGTCTTCGATGACCAGTTTCTGGATGTCGGAATAAATCTTTGCTCTTGCAGGTCCGTCTGGAGTTCTAATGCCGGTGTTGATCAGAGCGTCCATGGCTGGGTTATTGTATGATGCTTTCCATGCGAAGTTTCCTAACGAGTGGTAGAAGGCATATGCGAAGTTGTGTGCGTCTGGGTAGTCTGCCAACCAGCTTAAGGTGAAGGCTGTGAGCTGACCATGGTTTTCTGCATACAAGTATGCTGACCACGCGGCTGTGGCTACTGTGACGTGGAACTTCGGGCTTATGCTTTCAATTGCAGTCTTTAGCAGGTTACAAAGGTTCATCCTTGCCGTGTTGCCTGAGTTGTAGGTCACCGTTATGGTGAACCCTGTATTCATCAGACCTGGAACAGCTTCGAAGTAAGCTTTGGCTTTGGCCAAGTCGTAGGTGTACTTCTGAACGGTCGCGTCATAGTATGGCAAACCTGGAATGAGTGCTGTTGGGGGCTGCATAGCTTCACCTAGGTATGATTGCTGAATGAATGTGACGAAGTCAATGCTGTGTGCAAAGGCTTTTCTGATGTTGACGTTGGAGAAGAAGTCACGTGGGATACCGTTTTCGTTGAACACGCCATAGTCATTGATTGGACCGTATGGTGTTGTCGGGTCAATGTTGTAGTTGAAGAACAATGCGTCAACTGCGAGGCTTGGCAGTGGGCTTATGCATCTGATGCCTGGTTTGCCTAGTATTTCGTTCAGGTTTTGTCTGGGTACCGCACAGATGTCAATATCACCGTTCAGAAACATGGTTTTCCTTGTTTCCCAGTCGTAGGCCCATGTTACAACGAAGCGGTCAATGTAACCGGCTGGTTTTGCTGATCCGGATGCGGGAAAGTCTGCTGGCCATCCACGCCAATAGTCTGGGAATCGAACGACGGACCATTGTTTTGCAGTGTAGTCCAAAGACTCAAGCTTAAATGGCCCTGTTCCCATCATGAGCGGTGTCGGATCGTCGAGCGGCGACGTAGCCGGGTTGTAGAAGTTAATCCAGCCAGAGTAATCACCCCATTCTCCGTTCCAATCTGGCCGCCCTAGTTGGCCGATGACGTAGTCGTTGACCCATTGCTTGCTGAGTATGCTTGTCCAAGATTGGCACAGGATCTGCAATAACGGAGCGTAGGCACCTGGGAAGGCGATGTTGAACCAGACGTGCGTTTCGTTTGATTCGACAGCATGGTCAATCATCTTGCCCACCTTGACGATCGTCGCTGGGTCGTTCAAGTTCATGTCTTGTTGATTGATGAAACTAGCGCTTTCACCGTACAGCAATGGCTCGTAGAGCATCCACGCCGGACCAAAATCTGCGTCTTTAACTAGCACACGTTCAAGGCTGTATTCAATGTCTTGCGGTGTCAGCTGGCTTCCATCCTGGAATTTGACGCCTTGTCTTATCTGGAAGACATATCTGTACGTCCAGTCTAATCCTTCAGGACTCTTTTCGTTTATGTTTTGAATAGCCCAACTTGTTGCCAGGCTTGGAAGAAATCTGTCCATGTGTTCTCCGTCGAAAGTAAGCAGCGTGTCGTAGACGTTGAAAAGTAGCTTCCAACTTGCCGCGTCATTGGCCCAACCAGGTTCCACAGTCTGAAGCCCATATGGTATTGCGGAGAAGAGTTCGCCTGGGTTTTTGATTGGTGGAGATGGGTAAATAGTAGCAACAGGCGAGGTTATGTCGGCAATTGAGACGTTTGGGTCAAGTAGTACATTGTTGGTTATGAAATTGATATAAGTTACAGCCGTTAACACTTTGACGCCAGCTGGATTGCCTGTTAGGTCGATTATTCCCGAAGGTCCAGTGCTCACTGTGATGCTCCCTGAGCTGTTGATCGCACCCTGATACAGATAAGAGAAATTCGCCAAAACTTCCGCTATCACGACAATGCTTCCTCCTTCAAGGCCACCAGGCGGTAAAAAGCCGAACGTATTTCCGTTCAGTCTCATTTCCCCTTTCTGTCCCCAAAATTGATTGTATCCAGGATAGTGTTTGTTTTTTCCTGGATCCGATAGTTTCTGCTTGTTGTTCATTTTAGTCCAGTCTTTTGTAATATCAAGGATAAGACCGCCCGTATTGCCCCCCTTGCCTTCTGTCCCAGTTCCGTCTCCTCCAGCACCATCTTTTAAGTTTGCGGTATTTGAAATCTCCAGATAATCAGCAGTTACCGTTGTTCTGCCACCAAGTCCACCATTGCTGCCTTTCCCCTCTGCAGTTCCTGACGCGTCCCCTCCCCTACCAGCACTAGTTGGAGATTTGATAATCACCCTTTTGCCATAGATGTCTAAATTCCCACCTGGTCCACCTGGATCAGGTTTGTTTGGATCTCCGTCAACTCCAGCACCAGGTAATATTGTTCCGGTATTTGTAACATTTCCTGCCGATGAAATTGAAATGGGATCGCCACCTGGTTTGGACGCAGTGCCTTTATTCCCCAAGACTTTGCCAGAAATGACCACCTCTTTTTCCCCGTGTATGGTTGACGCACCTAGCACTTGCCCTGCCACGTTAACTTTCCCGTCGCTAGTCAACCGAGGGTTCGATGTAACAGTACCGTCGATCCTAATGTCGCCATTCGCGTGTATTTTTGTGTTGAAGCCATTTGCCGCTTCGACTCTGCCTGCTACAGTTAGCGACTGCACAAATTTTTGCTCATCCTCGGTGATCTTGGCAGTACACGCTTTAGGTATTACGACATCCTCATTTGGTTGTGGAATGTGTTTTCCCGACCAATTATTGGGTTCTTGCCAATTCCCAAATGGCATTGGTTGTCCATCCGAGTCTTTTGGCTCAAATGTATTGGTTCCCGTAGCCTCGACATAGCGCAAACTTGGAATTACGTTAGCAATCATTAGAAACAGCAGCAAAGCAAAAGTCAATACTATACTTTTTCTGTTCATTTTTCTTTTCTCCTTTTTTTGTTTTTTTCGGCCGTGGTCTTTTCCCGATTCGCCGAAACTAGAAAGTTAACTAGAGAGTTAATCGGGCACGACTCTAAAGATCAATTGTGTATCTGCTAAGTCATCTCCAAAAAAATATCTAACATCTACATCATCCGGTAGATTGCACAGAAGTAATTCTGTGACTGTGAAACGAATGAACTCAGTTTCCTTCCTCCCAAGAAAACCGATAACGAGCTCTTCAACGAATGGTCAGTGTTAACTGTTAAATAACTTTTGTGGAAGAATGTTTCTCAGAATCAAAACTTGAAGTAGTGATTCCGCTCACACCAGATTCTATCTGGATAAAGGAATGACTTTGAATAAAAAAAGAGAAAAAAAGGGAGTTAAATGGTCCTTCCGTATTCTCTTGCTACGGCAAATATGTCCAGAATGTCTATGATACCATTCTTGTCAATGTCTGCTACAACATTCCAGTTGGTGTCTCCCGGCTTGCTTCCGAATGCTTGCGCTACTATGAAGATGTCGAGGATGTTGACTTTACCATCTTCGTTGAGGTCGCCAGTGAAGTACTTGGGGATGAAGCCTAGGGCGGACAGACCTCTAGCAGGTATGTTCAATGTGATCGTGTTTTTGGTGCGTGAGATTTCACCGATGACAGTACCGTTAGTCAAATCATATAATGGATATGTTCTGGTCGGATCCAGCGACAGCCTTTTGAAGTCTATTTCGATGGGTACTGTTTGATTTACTTCTGCAACGTTAGCTGTAAAAATGCCAATCTTACCATCAGATCCCTTGTACACGTATTCGTAAACGGTCGAGGCATTTATGACCCGTGATGACCAGAAAGGCGGAGGATATTCTGTCTGAATCGCGGGGACATCAACTACGTCGACGATCTCACCTTCTACTAGGTAAGGTCTTGCGTAAGTCGTTCTTGCTTTGCCGAGGTTTACCATATAATTTATCAGATTCAGATCTGAATATGGTTCACACAGTTCAGCAAGGCTATTTGGCCACACACCCGGGACGCTACCTCTTAGAACTCTTTGGGCTACCATCCAATATGCAGTGTGGGCAAAGTGATAGGGAGTACAGTCAAATCCGTATATCATTGAGTACTCATGGTAGATGTATGAGAATAACGGAATACTCATTCCATTTGCCTGTACAATAGTGTCGTCTTCGTATTGCCTTATGAGTTCATGAGTGCGGAAACCATCGGTGCTCGGAATGAAGAATTCCATGACGCCCTCTGAAGTCACGATGGCTTGTGGGTTGTACTTTCGTATTTCAGTTCTGACGGCCTCAAGTATGTTACTACATGCAGTCGCCCACCAATTACCTCCTCCGATCGGATGTCCGTGCGCTGGGTTAAAGCATGGACGCATATCATCACTCATCTCGTCTAGGTAAACCACGTCAACTCCATAATCTCTGACGCCTGTCACTGTGACATTAATGAGCAATTCCTTCCAGAATTGGGTGTAAGGACAAACGACCACATTGGCTGAATATCCATGTGCCCAATATTCCATGTAGGGCTGTCCTTTCTCATCAAGGAGTATATATTCTTTGGATTCCTGATAGGTCTCCGTGGCTGTATCGATTATAATCCCGTTGAAATGTAACTCGATGCTGACATTGTATTCATGGGCTCCCTGGATCCCTGTTTTGAGGGCATCTTCACCGTCTCGTGGTGGGAAGAACTCGGGGTAGAGTCTATCATATCCGCCTTTATTCCATCCAGCCCATTCCATTAGAATGTGGCCCTCTGGAAGAAACTTTCTCATTTCCTTGGCACATTCTCCCATCTTATAGACCGTATTATTGTGTGTCAGGATTATTTCACCAGTGTTGGGGTCGGTATGGTAGCTCTGGAACCACAATGAAAAGACCGTGTTTTTCCACCACTCTGGAATGTCTGCACGCTGAGCAATCTTGCCTTTTTTGCACCACCATTGTTGAGTAGCCCATTCTTTGTAGATCCTTGCACCATCTATCCAATCTTTGCCTGCGAAGACACCAAGAATGATGGGGTAGGGTTGATAGTAGCTGTTTCCCGGTTGGATCCCAGCTGCGAAGTTCCTGAAATCGAATTTGAAGGTGCGACCATATTCGTGCATGAATTCAACTTCCTTGTAATCGTTTTCAGGGTCATGTGTGGCAAAATAGTAGCCCCCCAAGTCTTCCTCGTAGAACAATATGAATTGCATGCTGTGCCCGGCTCCAGGGTAGGTCATGTAGTAGTTCCAGTCTTCAGGGAGATTGTATGGCTCAGGTATGAGAAGCCCTTCGAAGAAAGGTGTGACGAATCGGTCTTTCTCTGGAGAATCGCCCAAGTAGGTTATGCCATGGATAAAGGGGAAAAATATCGAATGCAAAGAGATGTCTGGATCTTTGTTTTCAAGTTGTATTTTCCAGCTGGTTAGAGGGCTGCCGGATTGCACGTTTATTGCAGCTGTGACGTTGAGTAGATGGATGCCATTGTACTGCAAATTCTGCCAAAACAGGATCAGGGTCATATTGCTCTCATCGCCAACATTACTCCAATAGAAATTGTTCATTTCATCTCCACTAAACCACATTTCCTCTAACGTGTAGACTAGCCAAACGGACCCAACGCTACTTTTGTTCTGTATGAGCTCTTGGCGTGTCAGCTTATTGTAGAAGGAGTACAGGGCACCTTTCTTAGAAAGATCGAAAGTGAATTCCAAGTATTCGTTCCCGAACTTAAGGAAGTCTCCTACTTTCGTAAGATAGACGGTGCCTGATGCTTCGGTGACCAAAGATGAGTTGAACTGTGTTGTAAGCAACGCTGATAACAGCAAAGCCGATGCAAAAGCTATGGAAATAAATTTCTTGTTCGTTTCTGATACTCTCCTTATTTTTTTCATTTTTTTCGGCCGTGGTCTTTCCCCGATTCGCCGAATCTAGAAAGTTAACTAGAGAGTTAATCGGGCACGCCTCTTCAGATAAATCTTGTGGAAGAATGTTTCGCTTAACAAGCCAATCATCTGAACGCTGATTCGCACTCAAGACTTCCTATCTACAAGTCAACAGACAAAAGACATTTTCCGATGGAATTTTTATCCAGATCAGTCTAAGCAAAAATCGAGTCAAGATTTCTCTCTGTCTTAACTTGTGATGTGATAGTGTGTTATAAAAAAAGCATTACATGCATAATTTCAGTACAAAGAGATAAATAGGTTACATCAATGATGCCGAAAAGGAATGTTCATCACAACTATACCCGCGAAAAGTATCTAAATACGCTTTCACAAGTAATGAAAAGATATTTGAACAATACGTGAATTTGGGACGTTTATCCGGGTTCTTTCGTCCTACCCCGGCGTAACGGCAGAGGTTCACATCCGCAACATATTTAAAGAATTAGTTGAGCTTCCGAAAATTTTCTGAACTGGGGATTATATGGGTTATATGCTTCTCCTAATCTGGGCTTTACAGCATAGATATTGTGTATTAGTAAAATTGAAAAAAAGATGATAGATGATTTGATTTTCTTTGTCGGTAATTCAGGATGTCTTATTTCAATGTTTTTTCTTAATAGGGTGCACTTTTGTTCGAATATTTCTTGTAAACATTTCTCGAAGTTGTTATCATTTAATGTATAGAAATTATACCTAGAACAAAATAAAAAAGAGGGGAATTGAAGGTTTTTTGTTAGGCTATCTTTCCGTATTCTCTTGCTACGACAAATATGTCCAGAATGTCTATGATACCATTCTTTTCAATGTCTGCTACAACATTCCAGTTGGTGTCTCCCGGCTTGCTTCCGAATGCTTGCGCCACAATGAATATGTCTAGGATGTTGACTGTGCCGTCCAAGTTCAGGTCTCCTGCCGCAACGATGAGCACGGATTCTGCCATGACTTCTTGATAGCGAATGCTCGGATTCCAGACCGCTCTCACAAGGTATTTGCCTTCTTCTTGAGGCTTCCAGTTGTAAGAGAAACTTCCGTTATGATCAGTTGTTAGTCCTGCAAGCAGTGACCAGGTCTTTCCGTTGTCCAAGCTGCATTGTAACGTAACGTTTGATACCACTACAGTGGAGTTGAGCTGACCTGTTATTGCGATAGCATGGCCTAACAAGGTTTCAGTTCTGTTCAGCGATATAGTCGGCGAAAAGCTCGGAGCAGCAACATCCTTCGCGATCTTTTTTACTGAATCGCCTTCAGTCCAGTAGACGTAATCATTGTCTAATACAATGCCACCGACTTCTCCCAAACCATCTATTAGCGTTGTTATCGCACCGCCTTCTTTTGGCATCCTCTTGATGCTCCCTCCTGCAGAATGAAAGCCTAGTTCACTCCAGTAGATATAATTAGAATCGATAGCGATGCTGTTGGGATAGCTTAAGCCTTGGGCGAGGGTCACTACGTCACCACCTGTTAATGGGACCTTGCGGACGAAGCCTCCTAGGATGTGGACGAAGTAGATGTATTCAGAATCCATTACCATCGATGGAATGTAATCGTTGTCTTTGCCACTCCACCACTCTGGAAAACTTGTCAAGATAGTTATCAATCCGTTGTCTGCTGTAGGCCTGGTGTATATATCTCGACCCACGCTCCAGTATAGATTGGATTCTGTTGCTAATACAGCATGAGCCTGACCGATTGTGCGTAACGGTGGCCAAGTGCCCCAATCACCCATAGTACCATTCCAGAAGTATTCGATAGGCCCTCCATTTGTTGGAACTCGCACCGGGATTCCACAAGACTCGCAAAGGTAATAGACGCACGATGGAGACAAAGTAATCGAGTAAACACCGTTTGCATTTTGCCATGGCCTGTCTGGTGTTTTCGCTAGATCATCAATTTTTCCTGTGGCCAGTATGATTTTCTTCAATTCTGCAGTTTCCCATCCACAGTCTGTCCCATACTCTCCCCAATAAAGACTCTTTGAATCTGTAGCTAATGCGTTAGGAAGTTTCAGATTTTCAACGATAACTCTTAAGTTCTTCCCGTCTACAGTCAAGGAGTAGATAGAGCCGTTGATTATAGCCTCAGCGACGTAGATTTTTGAGGAGTTGACGATGATGCTCTTTAGACCCCTGAACCCGTCTGCCAAAATTGTCTCATAGCCTTGACTCTGCTCTTTTGAACTTGGAGGTTCTGTTGCTACTTCAATGTTCAGACTGCTTCCCTTTTCTGCTCGTAAGAATACCGGGCTTCCTTGCAACTTAAGGTACAATTGATTCGCTTGTTCAACTGTTGAGTATGGGTTACCAAACTCATCGAACACATTTACTCCGCGTGTATCACCACTCACATTTGTCCATTGATCATGTTTGGCTGTCCAGAGAACGTATACGTCATTTCCATCAGTCTCGAACATGTAAGCGAAGATGTTACCATCGCTTATATTCAAAGTCCTTACGTATTCTGCGCCTTCGAGTTGATTCGCAACGTTGGCATAGGCAATAAGAGTTGGAAATGGATACCCCCATTCCCCGTTCATCCATCCGTGTATTGGTCCCCAGCAGCCGGCATGGTAGAACAGTTTTGGCTTAAGACCTGTAGACAGAGTCAGAATATAGGCTCGCGCCAAGTAGTCTGACTGCTCTTGTATAGTATTCCCTGGTCCGCTAGTGCCGGAACCCCACCATCCTATCTCAGTCAGCCATATCTCCTTTCCTCCGTCATACTTTTGAATCAAACCATCAAGGTATAGGATGTCTTCCTTGAACGTAGTAAAATTCGCTGTTAGCCAAGTCATATGAACCCTATCTTCAGGAGCGTATGGGAATCTGTAAGGGTGACGAGTAAGGCCTTCGAAATAGTCTCCAAATCCATCCTTAAAGATCACTTCGTTAGTTTCCACAGGTTCAATTCCCTGAATCAACTTAGCTTGTGGATCAATTGACTTGATTGTGTCGTGAGTGGCTTTAAGGAGTTTCTCGTAATACGTGTAGTTCCAGTCATAATTCCCTGGCGATTCGCGGCCTGGACCAAGTTCGTTCCACAATTGCCATACTTTGATCTCATCTTTGCATCTTTCGACTACATGGGAAACGTAGTCAACCCAATCATTTATCCTTGGAGGGTACTTCTGAGGCATTCCAGAGACCGTTTTGCATGCCCATCTAGGATTAGCACCATTTCCAAGCACCCCAACGATGCTGAGGTTTTGTGCCCTAATCTCACTTATCAACTCATCAGTTAAGCTGAAGTCGAACGTGCCGTTAGTCGGTTCTACTGCGAGCCATGGAAACCAATACCTCACCCACTTGACGCCGATTTGTCCAATGTATTTTGATATACGCCAGCCGTCATACAAGTAGAATGGCAAGTTCATTCCGAAGATTGAGTCTTCATCTTCTGTGTTGGATGTCCTTTCAGAGATAACCCCGAAAGTTAGTTCTTTGCTCGCGACTGTTTTCCCTTGATAAACAAGCTCGAACGTTGCATTGTAAATGCCGTTCAATTCAGGCAAAGCGATCTTAACTTCGTCAACCACGTTTTGACCGCCAGTTTTCATGTCCACAGATGTCTGTCCAATAATCAACAGTTCCTGGTTTGAGAATCGATACTTGAGTAGAGGCTTCTCTGTGGCTGCTCCACCATTCATTACCGTAACTTCCATGGATTCGTTCTGCGTCCAAACGTTCACTGGTCTCCTCATCTCTATGAACCATTCATCTGACTTCAATAGATAGCGCTCTTCGACCTTTTCCAGAGACATGTTTTGGTATAGCTTTGCATCAGCCAGGACACACAGTTGCCCTGTTCCTTGTTGTGTTACCACGTTCAACTTCAGGACGTCCACGCCGCTTATCGGAACCCGTATTCGCAGAGCGGGAGTATCAGATCTGATCTCTGGGCTAGAGTAGAGCAGAATATCGTCTCCGTACACATCGAGGCCAATCCAATAGTACTGTCCAGTATAGACTCCAAGATATGTTTCAAATACTGTATAACTGCCATTCAAACGATAGCATAGAGAGCTTAGAGACCTAATGCATATGCCCTTCTGGTAGACAACGCCATGCAGTTCTATTCGGCCTCCCCAATCGTTTCGATCCTTCCACACACTCGGCTCGGTACAGGGTTCACCTTGATACACCTCGTAATCGGCGTTATTGGCGAAGAAGGCATGTTCCCATTCTAAATCTGAGAGATAAACGAAATCAGAGCTTTCAACCGCTTTCACTGTTTTCGTCATTTCTGATTTTATCGGCATTGCTTGAAACATCGCACACAGTAGCAGCGCTGAAATCAACGTCGATAGTAAAACCTTTTTCAATCTCTTTACCACCTTTTTCTTTCTTTTCTCCTTTTTTGTTTTTTCGGCCGTGGTCTTTTCCCGATTCGCCGAAACTAGAAAGTTAACTAGAGAGTTAATCGGGCACGCCTCTTCAGATAAATCTTGTGGAAGAATGTTTCGCATAATAGAAAAACTGATCATCTAAACGATAATTCGCACTCAAGACTTCCTATTTACAAGTCAACAAACAAAAGACATTTCTCAATGGAATTTCTATTGAAATCAGTCTAACAAAAACTAGAGTCAAGATTTCTCTTTATCTTAACTTATAATATGATGTGATAGTTGTGTTATGAAAAAAGCATTACATGCATAATTTCAAAACAAAGAGATAAATAGGTTACATCAATGATGCCGAAGGAGAAAAGGAATGTTCATCACAACTCTACCTGCGAAAAGTATCTAAATACGATTTCACAAGTAATGGAAAGATATTTGAACAATACGTGAATTTGGGACGTTTATCCGGGTTCTTTCGTCCTACCCCGGCGTTGAAACTCGGTTATATGTCCTCAGGCGTATTGTTCAAGTTTTTGTAGCCTAAGGTTATACCGTGGACGAAATCGACATTCACAACAGAAGAAGAAATTTAGAAAGAACCATCGTTAGGGTTCAGAATTCTCACATATCGGAAATCAACAAGAGTCTAATATTCAAATTCAAAGATGAGTGTTTGTCAAATGGGTTGAGCATTGACAGAGCGCTATTCTATGTTGATAAGCTTTACATGATTGCTCAATCTTTGAAGAAAGATTTTCCCCAAGTCACAATAGAAGACCTCAAAGAACTTGTTCGCAATATTGAACTCAAAGATTATTCTGAATGGACGAAGCTTGGTTACAGGATTACGCTCAAGAAATTCTATCAATGGCTTGAAGGTGTGAAGGAAGGATATCCCGAAAGAGTTAGTTGGATAAAGACTGGGATCAAGAAGAATAGGGAGAGGCTAACCAACCTTCCTACTCAAGAAGAAATCGAAAACCTGATCAGTGCTGCTTGCACGGTCAGAGACAAGGCATTGGTTTCAGTTCTTTATGAATCAGGTTGCAGGATAGGCGAACTCCTGAATGTTAGGTTGAAGGATGTTGAGTTTGATGATTATGGAGCCATAATTCTAGTTAGAGGAAAAACTGGTCCTCGAAGAATTAGATTGATTTCATGTGTTCCTCGTCTCTCAGTTTGGATCGAACACCATTCAGGGAAACACAATCCGGAGTCTCCGTTGTGGATCAACACCGGAACGACCAACCACACAGAAGCTATGATGTACCAGAATGCAAGAGTTATATTGAAAGATTTAGCAAAGAAAATCAATCTCAACAAGCCAGTCAATCCACACAGTTTCAGGAAGGCAAGAGCCACACACCTCGCATCGAAACTAACAGAGGCTCAGATGTGTGAGTATTTTGGATGGATTCAAGGATCAGATATGTCTTTCACCTACGTGCATCTCTCTGGAAGAGATATTGATGAAGCTATTCTGAAGATGCATGGAAAAATCCCTAAAGACAATGGTGCAGAGTTCACACCCAGAAAATGCCCAAGATGTTTTCACGAAAACCCTTCAGACTCACATTTCTGCATGACATGTCACCTTCCCCTAGATGAGAAAACTGCAGTAGAGATCGAACAGAGGAAAAAAGAGTTCATCTCGACTACGATCACCAACGAAATCATCGAGAAGATGGTAGAAGAAAAAGTCCGGCAAATTTTGTCTGAGAGAAATCAAGATAGTGTGTAGTAAGATGCCTTTGAAACAGTTACTTTTCTGATGATTCTCCACTTCTTCTCTAACTTGCTAAGTATTTTGCAGCAACGTGGTTTGCTTATCCCAGTCAAGAATGAGACCAACTCGACACTCAAAGGTTGTTTGAGATCTTTTAACAGGTTGACAATCACCCGGTCATAAGCTTCTGTTTCTCCTAGTCGCCCATACTTGGCCAAGATCTTCTTGACTCTACTTTCCGCTTCCTTCTCAACATAATCCATCAACTCTTCGATCGACTCAAAATTGAGATTCTTCTCAACCATGATGTTTTCACCATTTTCATCCCATGGTACTTTAGTTCCAAGTTCTTCATTCACTTCTTTCTGAATAGATTCGATTTTGTCATTGAAGATCTATCTTCAGTATTTCATCAACCAAGTTCTTGAACAATCTCGTATATCCTACCTCTCCTGTCCCCGATGTTTTTCACAAGACCTTTAAGGCAAAGATCCTGCATGTAATTCCTGAACGATCTTTTGCCTTTCGGATACCTTGCTTGCTCTCTGTAGAAATCAAACAATCTTCCCCCTGGCATGCTCTTCGATTCTTTGAGAATTTTGATGAGGGTTCTTTCATCATCACTTAACTTATCATTTGGGCAATCATTCTCAAAGTTGAATTCAACTTCATCGATAGAGTTCTTTCCTTCGCTTTCTGCCTTCAGCACTTGTGACCTCAAGAGGTTCAAAGCGAGAGTGATGTTCCCAGAACCAGCTTGAGCTATCTTTCTTATTGTTTCGTCGGAATAAGCGGTTCCTTCTAGCGCTTCTCTTGTTCTGTCAAACAGTATATCGGAGGCTTGATCGACAGTATAATTTGGGATCTCAATCATGTTCGTGATGTTCGCCTTGCCCATAGAGTTCAGTTTTCTGAACGTTTCATGACTGTCGGACACTATCACCAACTTGATTTCTAGGCTCAGAAGTCTGTTTACGGTTTCGATTTCTTTCAAACGTTCAAAATGATCCAAGCATATGCTCAATCCGTGATCAAGTCTTCTCACTCTTTCCTTCAATCTTTTGGTCAACGCATAGTTGCTCTTGCTAGAGACTATAGTATTCATTGAAAGCAGGATCTCATGGAATATTGCGTTAGTCGTCTGGTAGAGGCAACAGTCAATGTAGATTGCCATACCACTGCTTTTTGCATTCAAGTCCTGAATGGCTTTCTTGATCAATAAGGTCTTGCCTGAGCCTGTAGGACCGTAGACAAAAGTATTGACAACGCTAATGGCGCTCGATAATTGAGTTAATTCTTTTTCACGATGTAGAATGTTCTGCGGGATGTATGATTCTGATAATGCCTCATGAGTAGTGACAATTCGAGAGCCCACAATTTCAACTTGAAGAGATAATTATAAATAGATTATCGGTGCATGTAGCTTGCCGTTTGTTTTCTCATAGCTTTCTACAACTATCTGTTTCTTCTCCTGAACAATTTTGTTCAGTCTCAGCTAATCCTCCTGAGCTAATCTTCGATGCATTGGACTATTGGAACTCTATGCATTCCTAAGTTTGATTTAATCATATTCGCACTTCTTCATAGATGACATGAGAGGTTACTGTCCAAGATGCAAAGAATACCGATCAGATAATGGTCTTGATGCTTGGAGGATAATCTGGCGTGATGATAGACCTACTTGTGAGAGATGCGGATCATATGTGGATGTCTGGAATATGACAAATGAAAACATGAAAAAAGATCATAAGTGAGTATGCTGCCTTTTCTTCCATTAAAATACACAGTCAATTATCTTCATCAATAGTTATCGGAAGCTTTTTTCATTCTTGCGGATCAACTACCCTAAAACAAGAAAAATAACACAACCTCATAACAAACAACAATATATAAACAGAAACAAGAAACAATACTCAATTTTGTCTTCTCTCACTCACAAGGTCTTCAGTCTGAAAGGGTTAGAGGATCAAGATCTCTCAGAAGGATTGTCTCTATCCTTGACTGATCTTAAAAGGAAACTTGTACGTGCATAACCTAGATGATTTCTCTTGTCCGTCACTCTTTCCATGACAGAGTCTTTTGGTAGTCCATGGGATGACTATCACAAATGGCGCAAGTTAGCGTATGAAGCTACGTATGGAAAGGGAAGTTGGGATAAAGGCGGACAAAAAGGAGCAGATGAAACACAAGTTCCGAAAGGATTCAAACAATACAGCGATCCGTTCAAGACCTATTGGAATGATGAACTCTCGATAGGCATTCTTCAGAGAGATAGCAAATTCGTGGGTGTTGCCTGTCTAGTTGCCAAGGAAGTCGTTGAAAGGGAGAATTTCATCAGGAAGTTTGGCCTGAGCTTTGAAAAAGACGTTCAGTGGAAAGCAGCATCGAGTCTTCTAGACCATCTTTCTCAGTCCCCGTTGTTCAAGGCAGTTTTGGTCACGATAAACAAGACTCCATTCAAGCTCGAACCTGATGTTCCAGAAGATTTGCAAGGTAGGCTGAACTGGGCCCACAGAAACTATCTTCACCACAAACAGATGGCTGAGAACCTCGACTACCACATCAAAACATATCCACATGCTGACTTTCATCCCAAACTCATGAAGGAAGAAGAGGATTATGCCAGGAAATTCCTTCAGACATGCAAGGTTCTGGAATCAGAGATAAGTGAGCACATGAAACGTTACTTCCTGATAAAGGAAAACTTGTTTGCTACTGCTCTATTCTTCTATATCTACACGCATCCGTATCCAAGCTTTGAGCAGGCAGCCGAAGAAATTCTGGCAAGAAGAAGGGCAGCCAAGATAGAGGCTAACTTAACATATTTTGTAAAATGTACCGAAGTGAAAGATCCACTTATCGTCTTCAGCCCAGAGTTCTTTCCTTTCTGGAATGAAGTGAACAAATATTGCTGCTTGACATTGGCAGAAGACAGCGCCGGTTTCAGTTCTGACAAGAGTGTTGCATCTGTTCTAAGCAAGATGTTCACGACATCTTTGGAACTACCCAAAGAAGCTGAAATAGAAGAGTTGATCCATGTACCAACAGAACAAGTCAGCATCGAATCTCCCAGGGCAGCTTTCCTAGGCTATGTGGTTGAATCTGTCATCAAGAAGAACGTCACGAAGAGAAGGGTCTACTTCCCCTTGGACGTTTTGACTGGTCATGCGATATTGTTCGGAAAGACGAGGACAGGTAAGAGCTTCTTATCCTTGATTTTGATTCAAGAAGCATTGAAAAATGGAATTGAAGTCACAGTTTTCGACCCGCATGGAACTATAGCAAAAAGGCTGACACAAAATGAGAAGCTACGGGTTCTTTTCACTCATGGAAAGAAAGACATCACTCAAGAATTGGAAGATATATACAACGATGCTTCAACTTGGCCTGAGACGAATGAACTGAAATTGCTTGTAGTCCTGGATGAGACCAGGCTGTTGAGAGCGAAGAATCTGATCAATTGCTTGAATGAACTGGGAAAGAGGGGCGTCGGTTTCATTTTAATAACTCAGTACAGTACGAGCCTGCCTTCAGAGGCGAGAAATTTAGGAACATATTTCATAATGGCTGCGATGAGTGAGAACGAAATTCAGAGGTTCAAGGATGTGACGCTGCATCCGAGTTCGAAGTTGATACCTAGACTACCACGAGCGTTCAGTTTCATCTTTAGCCCTTACTGGTATTCGGAGCCGTTCTTTATTAGACACAGAAAAGTGGTTTAGTCTCCTTGCTATTCTTTCAGTCAAAGTTTAATTATCCGCGTCATTATATTGCTCACGGAAGCATCGGCCAAGGGTCGCGTTATTGAACAAGTCTGTTATGATTTCTTCCACCGTACAAGACTTCAAAGACATTAGAACGATCTTGAAGGGTTTTCTGTCTAGTGCTGGATACAAGGTTCTCATCAGTGAGGATGGGTCGATAATTGCGGACTCCGCAAAAGAAACTTTCGAAAACTGTCTCAAAGCGGTGGAAGCTTCTGACATACTCATAGTGCTGATTGGAAGTAGGTATGGAACTCTATGCGATGAGAAGAGCGATATCTCTATTACAAGACAAGAATACAGACATGCAAAGGAGTTAGATATTCAATACCTCGTTTTCGTCGATAAGGCCGTCTGGGACGCTAGGCATGTATACAAAGCCTATCTACGAAAAGGTCTTCCCTTTGTCGAAAGTTCGATCCTTGCCGATAAGCGGATAATAGAATTCATTGATGAAGTTGATGAAGACAAGAGATGGATCCACCAGTTTTCCGACGTAGCTGATCTTTTGAAACAAGTCAAGGCGCAACTTCACATTGTCGATCCCCAGTATGAGCTGTATTATCAACCGATGAAAGGTAATGCGACAAACCCTGACGGTTCTTTGAACTTTGAGTTGGGATTCAAGAATATCTCTAACCAACCGCTCCTTGAGTTCTACGTCCTCATAGAATTCGCAGCACCTGTAATCGACATACAATACGACTTCAGCAGATCAGCAGTCAATTTAACCGGTGGAAGTGGATTAAGCAACGACAAACGGAAATTCGAGTGGAGCGGACAAATGCTACCCTCAGATGGGTGGATAGTATTTGAGGTAAAATCACGTGATACGCTGAAAATTGCCTCGCTGGTGACGAAGCATCATGGCCGGTTCGCATCTACTGGCACGATCATACGCGGAACTGGCTGATCTTACCTGTTTTGTTAGACCCGCAAGAATTTTATTGGAAAAAAAGGAATCCCACGCATTGATAAGACTCATTCCATTGTCTTTGCATTCCTTCAATGCGATTATATGGGTGGAGAAGCAAGAAACAAACGTAAGTACAGAATCGACGTATACATTGGCAGCGATAACGATTCCAGAACAATTCATTCCAACTACTTGGACAAGGTCCGAAGATGGGCGAATGACACTTTTCCAAATGGTTACACTGTCCTGAGGGGCGAAGGTTGGTACGATGGTACTTCAGAAGACTCTATTCTTCTTCAAGCATTCCTGAGCTATGATCCAGTTCTCAAACGTCAGCTAGAGAAACTGAAACGAGAGCTCAAGCAAAATGCGATACTCGTTGTCAAATCTACTGCAGACTACACGGTGATCTAGTGAAATGTTCAGCGTGTGAAGAGAGACTGAAGAAAACTGACGCCTATTTTGGTGACAAAGGCACTTTATACGAAGACAAACCATTGTGTGAATCATGTTATTATGAGGATGAACCCTGTGCTACAGTGCTTTACAAAGGAGATGATCAGCCCTACGTCATTAGTCACACGAGAGACGAGACTGAAGGCGATTTCTCTGTTCATTGGCATAGCACTGATCCCTGGAGAGGTTACTACGAGACAAAGAGCAACAAGTATGCTTTAGTGAACACGGCCGAACTTCTTTCTTATCACGAAAGCGAAGAGATGCTAAAGAGTTTTGATGATAGAATCAGAGAACTTTTTGATGAACATGACATTGGCTACGCAAGAGTTTTCGCCAGAAGCTCTAACGTCTTCTTCAACAACTATGATCTCTACGTGAAAAAAGAGCAAGAATTACTCGGAAGACTTCTGGTTGTAAAAGCAAAGGCTGAAGTTGATTACAACAATCCGAAATGGTACAGAAACATAGTGTTTGATGAAGAGGCTCTAAGCAAATTGTCTCAGTTGTTTCCAGAACGTCAGATCAAGACTGACTACGATGCTACGCGACTAATAGAGGAACTGGGTGATGATGCCCTGCCGGAGTTGCAGAACCGATTGAGAAAGAATACGAATGTTGAGAGGAATCTGAAATGAATTTTTGTCCTTATCAAGATAGATATTGCGCACTAAGTCGTGTCGCAGAGAAGAACGGCAAACCATTATACAGAAAAGATGGGGAGTTTCTCTTACTCTGCATCGAAAACCTCGATAACCAGTACTGCAAAGGAAAGATAGAGAGACAAAACAAGAATGAACAATTGTATCGGAATTTTGTACATCGACAAACTTGATGAACAGTGATCGTCTCGAAAAGTTGAATCTCGTGATAACAAAGGTTATATAGTGTTTCCGATCGATCGATCTCCACACGTTGTTCAATTTGGATTCAGCAGAGCAAACAGGAATGTTGGAAATATACAATGACCACATGAATGGAAGAATTCTAGTCAAGTTCAATCACTACAATCCAAGTAAGCGTGACAAAAGCGATTTTATTCTGTGACTATGTGAGAAAAACTGACTTTTCTAAAGAGAATCAGAAGAGGTAAAAAACCAGGAATCACAGAGTGCACATATTAATAAATAGAGTAAAATGGATCTTCTGAGAGGATGTCATCCATCGTATACTGGTACAAGGGCAACCTTTATCTGAATATGACGAACAGATGCTCGAATAATTGTTACTTTTGTATTAGGAATTTCAGGGACGGGATATCAGGTTTTAGATTGAAATTGGATCATGAGCCTTCATCATACGAAGTGATCCAAGAATTACAGAATGTGATAAACAGAAGGCATTGGAATGAAGTCGTTTTCTGTGGGTTTGGGGAGCCTACGATAAGGATAGACGAGGTTTTAGAGATTACCAGATGGATTAAGAAATATCACCGTAACATCGTGAGAATAGACACTAACGGTCATGGATATTTATTGAACCCCGGAAGAAAAGTAGTGGAAGAATTAAGGGAAGCAGGTGTAGATAAGATAAGTGTAAGCGTGAACGCTGACAACAAAGACCTGTACAATAGAATCTGCAGGCCTCAGTTTGAGAATGCGTTTGACAATGTTTTAGAGTTTGTTGAAAAATCCAGGGACGTGTTTGATACAGAAATAACGTTCGTGGCTATTCCAGAAGTTGATAAGATTAAGATGGAAGAGTTGGCAAAGAATATGAAAGTTAAGTTGAGAGAGAGGCTGTACTCGCCTCCAATTTTGTAGGGTAATCGCCAAATGTTGAATGATGGTCTGTGATTTCAATGATCGTCAAAGAGATTTGCGCAAAAAGCATACTATCCAAATCGAGAGTTCTCGATCATACTATCAATCCTTACATTGGCTGTGAGCACGGCTGCACTTACTGTTATGCGCGATTCATCAAAAGGTTCACTGGTCATAGAGAAGAGTGGGGTCAATTCGTTGATGTTAAGATTAATGCACCAACCTTGTTGCAGCATGAGATAAAGAAGAAAAGAATCGGTCGAGTTTGGATGAGCGGGCTGTGTGACCCTTACCAACCGCTTGAGAAAAAGTATGAACTGACCAGAAGATGTCTTGAAATCTTGTCGAGGCATGGCTGGCCTGTTACGCTCCAGACAAAATCTCCTCTTGTCTTGCGTGACATAAAATTGCTGAGGAAATTCATCGGTCTTGAAGTCACATTTTCAATTGCTACGGGCGACGAGAGAATCAGACAACTCTTTGAACCTAATTCACCGTCTCTCAGAGAAAGGATTGAGACTTTAGAGAAACTGCATTCCGAGGGCATTAAGACTACTGCGATGATAGCACCTATGCTCCCAAAACCAGAAGGGCTAGTGGATCAACTGAGAGGAAAAGTAGATCACGTGCTGATCGACAGGATGAACTATCATTATGCGGATTGGGTATACAGAAAACACAGACTGGAATACGCGATGACCGAAAATTTCTTCACTCAGAAGAAAAAGGAGCTTGCCAGTGCTTTTGAAATAGAAGGGATACCTTGTCAGGTGCTGTTCTAAACCATCGAAGAATTACGGAAGAACGTGTTACAATCTTACTTTTCGTCAGCAAAAAGATGTGCGTACTTGGAAAGTAGTTCTTGGGCCTCTTCAAAATTGGGGCACATCAACTCAACAGTTTTCCAAAATAGCTTCGTGTGTCTCTTAGTGGTTATGTGAGCTATTTCATGGGCAACGACATATTCCAGTACAAGTCTAGGCGCGCACGCTAGTTTTTAGAAAACCTTCTTGTGATTAATTCCAACACGTTCAATTTTCGCCATGAGCGTGGGAGAGATTCTGTTAAAGAGAATATTCGGTGAATGCTTTAGAACTGATGAAGCCTTCGTTAACTAGATTTTCATGACTTTCCTTATGTACTCTACTATCTCTCTGCTTCTCGTCGGGTTCAGTGATATTGTCTCTCCTCCCTTGTGTGCTAATACGCAGCCTTCTTCTAGGAGTTCTTTCGCGGTTCTCCTTATTCTCTTTCCATCGTTCTTGACTACATGCGAAAGCTTGTTGACCAGAGTATCGAGCGGGAAATAGTGAGCTCCCCATCTTCCGTGTCTCTCAAGCCAGTCTAGGATTGAGGCCTTGAGCTCAGATTCCGTATAATCGCGTCTCATTAACAGTACACTTATGATACCTTTAGAGAGTTAAGTATTTATACTTTTGACCTAACATATACTCATGGAAATGACAGTGGAAAGTTACGATTCGCTCCTGACGAGAGCTCTGGGTAACTCGCCCAAGCTGAGGATTCTTGACTACTTGCTAGACTACAAGCTGAACGATTTCACCATAAAAGAGATCGTGGAAGCAGTGGGAATGAGTAAGCTCACTTTTTACAAGTACTTCGAAGATTTGGAGGAGCTTGGTTTGGTTATCCCATCGAGGAAGATTGGAAGAGCAACGCTGTACAAGATCAACTTAGAGAACCCGATGGTTAAGATGATGATCGAGTACGAGACAAAGCTCTCGCTCCAGATAGCTGAACGAGAAGAGGAAAAGATGAAAAAGCCTATGATGGTGAGATAGCCAATGGCAGTATGGAACCCTTTGTCTATTTCTCTACATCCGCTTCACTGAACCTTTGTGTCCAATCTCACCAAATTATTGTAGCTTTCAACCAAGACACGAATCTGTTCAAGTGCTGTCTCTTTTGACATGCCATTCTCACAAAATTCTAATTCAACATCTATCTGCGAGATCGATCGATCGAAATCTGGAAGTATCGGAAGTCTATGCGTCAACAATCTTCATTCTCTTTTTCTGCAATCATTTTTCTATGCCTGTTGATCGTGAACTTGCATATGAGTGTTTGAAGTGGGCTGATCCAAAAGTCTACAAGATGTATCTTAATCTTAGGTACAGAGGGATGACTCTAGAAGAAGCCGAACGAGACGCAGAATCCATCTACAAGCTGAAGATGTTCATACTCTTGAATTACGAACTAGATGAGCTTGAGGCTAACGGCGAGATCGAAATAACCAACGACTATGAGAATGAACAGATCCTGGTCAAGAACAATAACTACTGTCCAAAACATGACAGAGAAGACTTCGTTGCATAAGTCCTGGCGCTATACCATTGGATCGATCGATTTTTGATGAAACGTGAACAACGTCCATAGGAACGTTCGAACAAGATGGTCTTGTGTGATCAACGATACAGTGAATGGTGCCATTACAGGAAAGAAGAAAATCGGAACTTTATACTGTGTATGATCGAGCTGGACGAGTTGTATTCTTCTTAAACCTGGTTTGCGCTATGTCGTAGAGATCGTCAAGGAATTGTCTCTTTTCGGCAGGAATTGGTGACTCAGGAGCTTTTTTCACCGTGTCCTCAATCTTCTTCAATTCCTGTGAAACTTGCTGAGCTTGCCTGCTGACCAGCTGAAGTTCTGAAGTGTGCATGTTCACAGTCATTCTAACCTCTCGATCATATGCTCCATGCTCGAAGCTTGCCACTAGAACTGTAGCTCCCGTGTTTGTCTGTCCTAGAATGCCCAAAGGACCTACCTGGACGAGTTGTTCCCCGTTCCACCCTCTCTGGTAGCTTTCATTATTGAATCTGTGAACTGCAACTGCTCCTACCGTCACAAGGATTCCTCCAAACACTACGCCAGCCCAGAAATTGTCATCACTCATGTTGTTTTTCCCTCCTTTTCCGTTCTACATACTCGCGTATCAATTCTTCAATGACATCGTTCTTTTTTCGATAGCCTTCAAACTTTATCACTTGGATACTAAAGTCTCGCCAGAGCTTCGACTCTACATTAATTGTGGTTTTAATGGTTGACATTTTTCTTCTCTTAGCCTTATACCCTTATTCCCTTAAAAACGTTTCCCCTTCTAAAAGGCAACACTGCTAGGCTGGAATCCCATACATGGATAAATAATATGATGAGAGAACGACATCTTTCGAGGCATGAAGTGTTCGAGATGCAAGAGATGGATAGAAGGCGATGAGATCGTATTCGCAAGAGAAGGAATCGTCGGAAAACCTTTTTGCAGAAGGTGCAGGGCTGAAGTGGAGGAAGAATCAAGGGAGAAGTACCGAAAGGAGAGAGGAAAAGAATCTTCACAAGAGAATATCTACGAAATGCATGTCTATGAACAGACTTGAGGAAAAGACGAAGATTCTATTAACGAAACGGATGAGTATCCAATAGCAATGCCAGAAGGATGGCAAAGATTGTCTCAGTATTCCATTCCGTTACATGAAACGTATGTTAGAATGGTGCTTCTGACGATATTTCTTGGAGGGTTTGTCCTATATTGGATCTACAACTGGTGCTACGAAATGCTTCCTTGGATCTTTCCATCATGCTGGTCTCTGTGGGTCAACATATTTGGATACGGGGTTTACCCTCCCATCACGCTATACGGCTTAATGATAACTTTTATTACGGCGGGCTTTAGGAGTCTAATTCCGCTATTTGTGATTTTAGGATCTTATCTGTCTAACCCCTTGCCATCAGATGTTAGGTCTACTATGATTCCTCTAGATCAATATAGTCTTAATGTATATTCTGTCGTAAAGGATACAGCTTCCTCTTTAGGCCTGAGAATGCCGCAATGCTCTGTCTTAGAATCAACAGAGCCTGAAGCTTGGACTTTAGGTAGAAGCAATAGGAACGCGAAGCTCATTTTGACGAGTGGGCTTCTGAAACTAGATAAGCCAGAGATCAAAGCTGTAGTGACACACGAATTGAGTCACATTCTGAACAAAGATATGGCTTTTGTCACATGGGCAAACAATTTCGTCAAATCTTCTAAGTATTGGTTTCCGGTACTATGCGCTTACGTAGTGTTGGAAAATGCCTTACTGAAGGGTGCGCTTGTATTTCCTGGTCTTGACCAGTTAACCTTTCTATCTTTCAACCTTCTTTTTCTAATCGTGATACCGTTACCTCTAATCAATTCTCTATCGCGTGTCAGGGAGTTCTTAGCAAATGCAAAAGCTGTGTTGATATTGAAGAACCCCAAACTCATGGTAAGAACATTGGAAAAAATCGAAAAAATGCTAGCGAAAGCAGAACTGGAAAAATTGCTTCTGTCATCTCGATTGAGTCTAGTGTCATCTTCGACGTTCTCAAAAAACTGCGTTCTCAACTATCTGACAGCAACACACCCATCAACAGAAAGTAGAAGCACAGCTATTGAATGCAGAACTTACTTCAAGGCAAGGACGCTAACATATGAGACTTGTGTCTGGATTGCGATAATCGCAGCTGGTTTGACAAACTTGCTCGATGAATTCTTGATAATCTTCGTTCAAAGAACGCATGTGTTCGGAGGATTCACGTTGACCTCAGACTATTTCAGACTGGCAGCTGCATTGCAGTGGCTTTTACCTTCCGTGCTGATTGGAATCCTCTTAATATTTGGTGTTAAGGGGAGAAGCTTTCCAAGAAGCCCATCGCATTCACGATTGTTAGATGAAACAATCCACTCTCCATTGGTCTTCTATGTGAGGCAAATGTGGAAAAAAATCATAGTCTCCGTTACAGTATTCAATGCAATCCGTTTCGCTTGGTATAACTTCTTCAGTCCTTACATTATGTTTGAGCCGTTCCCCTTCTGGGAGCTACCACACCTTTTCGGCATTCCTGAGCTGTTTTTCGAATCATGGATCGCTGTATTGGGCTTATTGTTCCTGTTCCTCATGGTGGCTCTTGAAATCTTCAAACTGATAGGATTCATCAAACAGGATGATAAGACTAGTTCTCACCAAAGTTAAAATTCGTTCTTGACCAGTTTTCCTATGTTATTGCAGATTCTCTCCACATGCGCCAATCTGGATGTGCAGGAGGTTCTTACGACGCTGAGATCTTTGGATACTTTCTTGTTATGTTCTCCACGAGTTTGACTCATAGTCTGAAGAATTCTTTTCAGAGCATTCCTCTCTTCAAATAGATGTCTTACTTCTAAATATAAGCAATCGAGAGCTTCATCAAACGCTTCATCAATTTGTGACTCAATTTCAGTAAGCAACTCTTTGCCAGTAATTCCAGGGGATATGAATTTGAAACTGAACTTTTTCTTCAGAGGATCGACTTTTTCCTTCTGCAATCCCTTGATTGAGTTCTCAATTTCCTTCAGACTTTTTCTGAAATCGTCAGCTTCAGAAGCAAACTGATAAGCAGTAAGTTCTTCATTCTGATATTTTTCAAATTTCTCGGCTAGTTTTGATTTAATCTTGATCGCGTCACTTAGCAATTTACAGATACTTTTGATAGGTTCTTTTTGTGCCATGGTTTCGACTCTGCCAACCAATACCACATTGCCAGCAAGGTCTATGTAGAGTTCCTCACCCTTTTCCAGTTCCAGTTCTTTGGCAAGTTCTTTCGGTAATGTGATGCAATGGCTTCTTCCAACAAGCATGACTTTTCTTGTCGTCAAGTTAGCCAACTCGATTTAATCAGTTTAATCATTTAGCTTGTTGTAAGCAAGGACTATTTCTAAGTTTTGTAGCCTAAACTCAAGGTATGCGTTATGGACTCTCGTCGAAGGATGAATGATCTGCTGAAACAACTCAAAGTGCTTACACCTGGCGCCTTGGTGAAATGGAATGCATTAGTCTCCATCTTCGATATTCTAATCAACAAGCTGAAAGAAGGAAGGAATTACAGTCGTACATGGGTCCGACCTTGGGAACTTAAAGATTACGAAATCAGGTCAACAACAGTTCATAACACAATTAGGCTCTTATGCAAGTTACAGGTATTGGAACCGCTTGAGCAATTAAGAAGAAAAAAAGTTCCCAGTGAGATTCGCATGTCAAGAAACGGAATGCTAATGATCGAAAAGGAAATCAAAACCTGGGAAGAAATCTTTGGGCTCACATCGGGTTATGTTTTAGAAAGGCCGGCTATACAAGTACTGCGCCAGAGATTCTACGAACTCGACGGATTGATCCAAGGGTCTGAAGAACAGCAACCCGATGGTTAGATTTCTCTCATGCAACCTGCGAGGCGGATAAGCGCAACTCAGGTATACAGCTGATTCTGTACCATACTTCTCCTTCTGAAACTCATTGAGAAATACACCAACGCGATTTCTGATTGGCATGCACATCCTAGCTTCAGGATCCCAAACATCTCCACCATACGAAATCGCCGCTAACGGATATGGCTTCTCCAGCATGTAACCATGCAATCCTCTCAAGAAATCGTATTCTGAAGGGTCATCAGAATGAAGGTCAACCATCCAGCTAGCATTGTATTTCCTAAGGAGTTTTGCACAAGGCCTTCTTTGGGGAGATTCCATCACTATGACGCCTTCCAGGTTCTCCTTATCTACTGCAAGTGCCACATTCCTCGCATAGGTTTCCAGCACCCGATGCCCCGACGCGATCCAACTATGCAAAATCAAGATGTTCTTCCTCTGTTCATATCTAATGTAACCACCGTATCCAAAGCTTTCACTTCTTGCAAATTCTTCACAAAACGGAAATTCTTGCTTTGGTTGATCCTGTTCATTTTTCGAACGATCAACTATAAATAGATGTATTTCAGCGACGTTTTTGTTATACGTGTCCTTTTCTCTCATCCAGGTGATCAAGTGTCTGAAGATGAAGCAACAAAATGTCCATTCTGCTTCCATGTTTTGGATGAAAATTCGAAAGGTTTAGCGATTCTCTTCTTCTGTCGAAATTGTGGCTTCAAGATTTTGACTACAAGAGAGTTATTTCCAAGATGTCTGAGACGGAAGTTGTCAACCTGACCATCAACACCAATGAAATTCAGAGCAGCTCAGATGTAGACTTCCTTGATGGCCAACAGGATTCAAAAGACTTCTGAAAAACATGAAGTGGGCAGGAAACAGGACATAAGGCGGACTGAAGAAAACATGAAACGCATTACTGTCAAGCGGGAGCAGCGCTCCCCAAGCAGTTGCTATTTCTTTAACATAGCAATGATATTTTTCACTAATTGACTCAGAAAGATGAGAAGCGTTGAAAGGATCACGAGTGTGAAGACAAGGACAATTGCGAGCGACATTAATCCAGGTACCTCAAATGCAAGAACATAATTAAAGATACCCACGAATGCTAGAAATGATGCACAGGAAACGATGTTTCCAGCAATCAAACCCAGAACATACCGTAGCCACTTTTTAAAAGGCAACGTGCTGACGAACTTCGAATCGGGATATCGTAACGTGTTAAGGTTTATGAATAATGCAACGAATATGGGCAACGAGAAAAGTACAAGATTGGGCACAAACACGAGCCGGGCGACGAAGGCTTCCGCCAAGAAGGCATAGAAAACTATTAGTCCTGTATAGAAAGAGGTTTCAAGATCAAGAAAAGATAGTCTGTCACTCTTGATAAGATATTTCTCAGTCTTTATGGCATCTAGCCTTTCTTTCTGACTAGGATGTGTCGCAATTGTGTACTTGGCTATAAAGGATGGCAATTTCTTGGAAGAACTGAAACTCAAAACAGAAAGATGTTTGGGAATCTTGCTCATCAGTGCTTTGGCGATTTGTTTTTCAACCTTCCATCTCATTATTTTCTTGAGAGCGGAGTCCATGGGGTGAGGACTACCTAGAAACAAAATGGCTCCTGCATCTGCCAGATGCTCTCTAACACGCGACACTGAGTAAATGGTCAATACAGGGATGACAACAAAAAGAACTAATGCTATGGGAAGTAGACTAGTGAGAAACCATCCTATTTCACCTATAAGTAGAGCTGCCCAGCTTGAGAAATGTGGTGTTCTTGCTACATCATAGATCACCATACTGATCAGAAATCCGACGATCCAGTATTTTAGCACCTCAAGAAACGTGACTCCCCATGTCATGAAAGGCATGTCCTTGTTCTGAACATGTGATAACTCGTGTTGTATGACTGCGTTTAACTCATCTGGGTCAAGTAATTCGATAGCACCTTTTGTTATCGCCAAGTTTGCGGAGTTGCTTGTTCTTCCGAAAACAAAGGCAGATGGTTCCTCAAGATTCAGAAAATACAGTCTGGGTGTTTCAAGTCCGCGACTTTTGCAGAGCGTTGAAATCATCGAATAAATTTTAGGATACCTCCCAGACAATGGAATCAGACTGTGCCTCCTTTTCAGAAGCCAAGGTCCTAACAGATAACTCATGAGGACCAAAATGAAGAAGAGCACTGAGGATATGAACCAAATGAACCAGCCCCACCAAGATCCGTTGCCTCCAAGAAAGAATGATCCAGTGATGAGAGGCCAAGCTAGAAGAGTTAGAAGTAAAACAACAAACAATCCCAATGTCACGCTCATTCTGATAAAGGATTCAATTGTGTCTACTTTACGGGAGTCGCTATTCATGGATCAAGAAGAATACTATCTCAAATAAAAAACCTCGCGCTCCTTAGGTAATCTATTATCAAAGAGGCGATTCAAGCATTTCTGGTTCTGGCTGGATTTCGTGCTCTGCAGGACAGGAATGAATATCTGAACCCATGCGGTCACCTTGTGCAAAACCTTCAAACGGTGAAAGTCTTTCACTGCTCGAAAGTTGAGCATTTGCTAAAAACAATTCAAATTGTGAAATCTCGACTTTAGATAGATATGTTTCAGGCAGCTTTTTCTGAATTGAGTCCGTTCTTCTAGACTTGAACCATCACACGGTCGCCTAGTGTGGCCAAAATTGGAGGTGATTCTGATTGCCACATAAACACTCGGTCTATTCAAAACATTCTGAACGAAAACGTGTACGCCAAGAACTCCTTCGGGAACTGAGGGAAATTCCGAAAGTCTACGACCATGAAAAAGGAGAATGTATAGCTCTTCAGAAATCTCAACACTTTGAAAAAGGGGAAGTCATATACAACCCAAAATTCCAGTCGCCAGTTCTGGATCGCCCACAAAGATAACGGAGCTAACCATGTTGACGATTATGACCGATCTTCTCCATAACATAGAGCAGACTGGAACCAATTTCACTAAGCCTGTAGAATTTCTTAGTAAGCCCGCTCGGCAAAGGTTCGCTCTTGACGTTCTCGATAATCCCATTGCGGAGATACTCTTGAACCGTATTATAGGCTGTAGAATGTGCATAGTCCAGCTTCTTTATGATGTCATATATCGTAGTGTTCTGCCTCATCAATCGAAGCAAATAGAGGTCACAGTTCAACTTGATGAACCTGAGCTTCCTTTCATCTTTGATCTCGTACAACATTCGGGAGATGCAATCACCTGTGAACTCTAACGTGAGTTGGAACAAGAATGATATCGATAGGTGATCTTCCGTTTCTGCAATATTTCGCCCAAGCTGAAATACTGAGTTATTAACATCCCTTCACCTCGATTCTAATGGAATGAACTGGAAAGTAGTCTGTTTGCTTCCTGCACTCTTAATCTGTTTCAGCTTCCCACTGCTATCCGGTATCCAATTGCCCAAGGATTGTTCAGCGGGGCAAATCGGAGAATTTCTCGGCCAGATCATCGTCTACTGGATTGATGTGTTCACTGACATCCTGCGAAAGTTAGGATTTCCGTTCTTGTGCCTTAAAGGTGAGCCTTTATGAGTAAATCAAACAAACAAATGAAAAAGCAACTCAGTGCCGTCATACCCTTCGTCTTCAACGGAGAAGTACCCTTTGAACCGGGCGTATGGCACAGAATACAGGATCGAAAAGAAATCTACAGCAAATCCAGCAACCCTTTGCAATGGGCAAGTGCCTTGATCGGTCAACCAAAAGTCGAAGAAAACGAGGCTATCGTACCCATAACAGACTTTATCGAACTTCCCATCTGGCAGATAAGCAGAAACCGGTTATGCTTCCTGATAGACGACGTGATAAGAATTTCAGAAATGAAGTTCGTTGTGGGCATTCTAATCTTCAAGCCCGACGAGGACTTGATTCCATCATCAAGCGACTGGGCCACATTCACCTATCTTGACGCCTTGCTGGGAAGACCTTTGCTGTACATGATAATGAGCCCAGACAAGAACAGAAAACCTTTGATAATCCATTTCGAGGCATGCCACAAGTGCCCGAATTCTTTCCTCAAAATCTTGGAGAAAATAAAGGAAAAAAGAGGTGAAGAGCATGGGTCACATGAAAATATGGTTTGACGGCAAAAGCTACTCGGTAGACGAAAACGAAACCATTGGAACCATGAAGACTAAAGTCTTGAACCTCCCACCAGAAATGATGCTGATAGACGAAAAATGCAGGCTTCTGGACGACAAGAAGAGCGCCAGACAAGCTGGCTTAGCGGATGGAGAAGCTGTGACGTCAATAGTCAAGCCGGAGTATGGAGCATGATCCAAAATCGAACAGATTCTGACTTTGAAACCTTGAAACGTGCCTACCCAGATGCCAAACTAACCAGAGACAGAAAGTTCGTACTCGTGCCAGAGGTCTTGCTACCCAGCAAGTTCAACAGTAGAAGCACGCCTGTTCTCATAAGTCTGACCGATCAATACACGGCTTTTGGTCTTCCCGCTGTTTATGTGTTAAGAAGACTTAGGATCCGAAAAAGGCTAGGCTCAGGCTTCCAAAAAAGCAGTCATCTGGCCGAAATATTGACTGAGGAAGAGATGCTCAGGAAAGGAAAAGGTTGGGTAAAGCTATGCTGGGAGAACCCTCCAAGAGTAAACAACCTAGCTCAACTCATGGTCCATGTCATTCTCTATCTGGAGAGGCTTAAAGAATGATCAATCAAAAGATAAAGGAAATCGTTCTCACGAAATCAACAGTAAGAAGGTGCATTGATTACTTCCGGTCCAACCTTCCACGGGAATCTGTAGTCTTTGGCTTTGGTAAGGCTATTGAGAAGCAGGATGGAACTATAGTCATAGCAACTAGTCCCGTTTTTCCCCGGGATACCGACTATGAATCAAGATCAGAAAGCCGCTGTAGTGTCTCTTTGGAATTCATGGCAAGAGAATTTCCTAAGCACTCGAAGAAAGCAGAAAAAGCAGTCGTCTCATGGCATGCTCATCCCATTGACGGCTTGAGCAGAATGGATGAAAACGCACACATGGAGATGTTGAAAGGCTACTCACACATTCTTACAGGATACTACCACTGTGGAAAATTCGAGTTTTTCAAACACGATGGAGGTTTCAAGAAAGTAGAGCATAGAATAGTTGACATGAGGTTCTACGACAGACAAATGAGGGCTTTTGGACTTGACGCTCAGTTCAAGTTGATCACAACTCATGTTGCACTCATAGGGTGTGGGGGAGCAGCTCAACTCGCCTACCTTCTAGCCCAAGAGGGAATAGGGAAGCTCACTCTAATAGACCCCGACTCTTGGGACAAGACTTCTCTCGGCAGGGTATGGATTCCTAGGTCCCAAGTGGGAATGAACAAAGCCGAATCCCTCATGAAGTTAGTAAAAAGATGGAGGAGTACAGAAGTAAAGGCCTTCCCTTGCGCGGTAGAGGATTTGCCCCGGGAGGCTCTTGAGGACGTGGACGTTTTAGTAGCAATGACAGACACTTTCAAGAGCAGAATCAACGTCAACCGCTTGGCTGTAGATATGAAGAAACCTGCGGTCTTCGGAGGAGCAGAGATAAGGGCAAAAAAGAACAAGATTGAAAGCATGATTGGAGAATGCATCGTTTACCTGCCAGATAAGACTCCTTGTTACGAATGCAACCTGAAAGTGGATCCTAGACAGGCAATGCGAGAATCGATGGATAAGAAGATATGGAGAAGGTTCGCCAGAAAGTATGGGCTCCCAGCAGATTCTGCCCCGGCTCCGTCCCTTGCAAACCTAAACAACATCATTGTAAGCTTGATTTCTGATGAAATAATGAAAATCGTAACAGCATATGCAGAGACTATCCATTATCAATACTGGGATCATCTCAAGAGGAAGCTGATAGTCGTCACAGCGGAAAAGAATACAGAATGCCCAGCATGTGGAAGCATACAGCCAGCCGAAGTAAAAGAGTCCGACTTGATCTCGACAGAAGAAGCTTTGGGCAAAGGGGCTGGTGACTGATGAACGTGATTCCATTAATCCTTTTTCCTGTTTTCTTCATTCCAACAATAGTCATGGTCAGAAAAGTCTTCAGGCACGGGGAATTGATGTATGCTGGCTACGTCATGGCTCTGGTCTCCGCGCTCACGACAACTCTCTTGTTGAGCAACCCCGTGGGCTTCTTTGACATGGCACTTTCAGGTGGAGTATTTGCTGCAGCTATGGTGATAATGTTCGCTTGCTTCTGCTTGATCCCTGTCGGAGCTTTTTTCTTCATGCTTTTTGCTGGGTTGAGAGACCGGTTCAGAGTAGACACGATAAGGAACCATTTCGAGCATCTGGTTCCGGAAAATCACGTCGATGAGCAATGGGTTCCAGAGACACGTCACGAAAGAAACAGAAATGGTTTGGAGATTTCTGAGGTAGGAAGACGGCAGATTGCAAGGCTGATCCGGACTCAGAAGAAAACTGACGAAGAAGAAAAAGAAGAGCATGGCTACGTCAACATCTCGAGCGAGTACAGGGATGAATGACTTGATCGACACCGAGCTAGTCTGGATGATCTTCACGATTTTCAAGCTAGCGATAGCTGAAGTGCTGTCTTTCACAGCCTTTTATATTGTTTTGTCAAAGTTGCTCGGGCCAAACAGAAAAGTAACATCTGCAGTAGTCTCAAGTTGCTTGTCTGTTTTCTGCTTCCAGAAAGTCGCAGAGATCTTGAATCATTTGAGCGAATATGTCTCACTCGCCTCGCTGGGTGTTTTCTCGTTGGCTGTCATTCACGAGGCCTACAAAAGAAGACAAATGGAATAGAGTATCAACATTCTCGGTTTTTCGTCGAAATTCTCGATTCTAAAGTTGAGAAAATGAGCGAATACACGCCTTTGCTACAAGTCATCTTCCAAATAGTCAGTACGTATCTCTTCATGATAGTGTTGATGAGGGCAGCAAAGGCTAAACTGGACAGACTATCGTTGGTTGCTTCGCTCGGCCTCTCAATCTTCTTGGGCTATTCTCTGTTCTGGCTCGTAGAGGTGATGGTAGCATGCTTCGTGTCCGGCATCCTCGTACACGTTGTATGTAAGAAAAGAAGAGCTGGCAGGAAGCATGTGCCTCCCGATCTTGAGGAGAACAGGAGGCCTCAGAATGAGTAAAAACAATGAAAAGAACCCTAATCTTCTAGAGATCCTCGAATCGTTGAATCAGAGACTTGCAGCCCTAGAACGGAAGTTTGCATCGGAAGGAGACAGACCCATCTACCAGAAGATCAGACTGCCGACTCATGACTTAGAAGAGAATGCCAAGTTGAAAACTGAAGACGGAGTTACTGATATCACGAGAGTGCCCGTGTGCAGCGTGTGCCACGGTTTGATAAAAGGAGACGATCATTTCTTTGTTTGCCACCACTGCGCTCGTGTCCTCTGCGATCTCCATGCCATAATCCTGAACAACAGGGCTCATTGTGAAGAGGACTTGAGACAGCATCATATCGACATTTCAAGGAGAGACTACAAGACACTCGTTTGCTTGGCAAACGGAATCGATGCTATGGACAAGATAGCAGACCTTACAGCCATGCTTCCTGTGGAAGTCGAACAGACGCTTACCAAGCTCTCAACTTCCAATCTAGTTACATCTCAACCGAGATTATTCGGTCTGCTCAAAGAAGTGAAACCAACTGACGAAGGACTCTTGGCAATCTCAGTCTACAGGCAGTTCGTCTACGGACGTGACGAGGACATGGAACTCTTCGGGAAGAAGCTGAGAGAATTTCTTGTTGCGGAGAGCGGCTTCAATGTTTGAGTACATTATCGAAGATGTCCAAAGAATTAAGGACTTGGCTGGAAGACTCAACTGCTATGTTAATGAGAAGAGCATCGAACGACTGCTGACAGCGTACATGCTTGAAGACGATAGACTGCAGAAATCGGTTCTAATGAACGACATAGAGACGTTGCTGGGTTGTTATGCTCCCCTTCTGCTTTCAGACAAACCGATGCTACGTTCGCCAACCCCTGAAGAGAGTGGAGGCGAGATAACAATCGGTCAGGTCACACAAGGGTCTAAGAGACCCCATCCCTTCAGTCTGTATTCGAAGGATCTTACCAGACACATCGGAATCTATAGCCAGACCGGTCACGGCAAGACAACGTTGCTCTACTCTCTAATTGACCAGTTGATTGCAATGAAAATCCCGTTCATCTACTTCGACCCGAAGAGAGATGGCAGATGTCTCTTAAGGCAACAGCAAAGCCTGATCGTAATTCCCTGGAAAAAGCTGCGATGGAATCCCTTGAGAAGCCCTCCTGGCATGGAATTGAAATCGTGGTGGCAGTTGTTCAGTGAAGTCTGTGGGCATGTTTGGGGTGTGTTCCATGCCGGAGTCAACTACCTGCTCGAACATCTTGACGTTCTGTACGGTAGATACGAGAAAAGCGGAAAGTTTCCGACGTTGCTAGACCTATACAAAATGATGCTCGAAGTCGAAGAAAAATCCAAGAAACGACTCGAATATTTCGACGTGATGTATAACAGGATTAGGACACTGACTTCTGTGCTGGGGCCTGTCTTGAACGTCGAGACCGGACTGAAGCTCGAAGACATGCTGAATCTTCCTCTCATTCTTGAGATAGATCAGTTGAGGGTGGATGATCAGACCTTCATCGTCGAGCTGATGATGACGTGGACCTATGCTTACCGCTTAGTGCAGGGTCACAGGACCGAGAGGCTCCGTCATTGTATCATAATGGACGAGGGACATCGTATATTCGACGTCAACAAGGAGTTCAGGGAAACGACGAGAGAGATGGGCACGCCACCCATCGACGTTTTTCCGACCCAGTTCAGGGACTTCGGCGAGGGCCTGATCGTAACATCGCAGATTCCCAGCGGGATCACGAATTCTTTTCATGCAAACACTCTTGTCAAAATGGTCGGCAACCTTGGTTCAGGCAAGGACATAGCTGCGGTCGGCGAAGCGATGAACCTAACCTACGAAGAGGTCAGCTGCATTTCAAAGCTGCAACGTGGAGAGTGGATTGCAAAACTGTCAGATAGGTACACTAGACCTTTCGTCCTCACAACGGCCGATCATTTGGTCGACAAGGATGTAAGCGATGAAGAGGTCTCAGAGAGAGCGAGACAACATCTCATGGGATTCGAACAGGATGAACCAGAAGAACAGACTGCATCAGCTCTATCAGAGCAGGCTCACAAACTTCTGCTCAACGTGAACAGGTCTCCCCTCATGCACCTGACAAATCGCTACAAGATGCTGGGCATGCTCGGCAAGAAAGGAGAGGAAGCCAAGACTGAGTTAATTCAGAGAAAGTTGGTAGAAGAAAATGAGATACCCATCGGCAGCTTCCGACCAGTCAAGTACCTCGTTCCAACCGATACTAGTCTTGAATTCCTGAAGAGGGAAGGGCAGGATACAAGTTTCTGGAAGACTGCTGGCAACGTGGGGTTCGATCACATGCTCTACCAGAGACTGATTGCATTCTATCTGGACCGCTTGAATCATCAAGTGACGCTGGAGAAGGATCTCGGGAACGGGAGAAGAGTCGATGTGTTCGCCAGCATCGGCAATAAAAGAGTGGGCATAGAAATCTCTCAAAACTCAAATGCAGACGTGTGGCAGCTTTTGAAAGCACAGCAACAGTTAGACGAGCTAGTTATAGTATGCAAGGACAGGACTGTCTTGGAAAAGCTTGAAGAGCGCATCAGAGAAGTGGCTTATCCGAGCGTGTTGTCCAAGATCAAGTTCTGCCTAGTGACTGAGTACCTTTCTGGACTGCGTTCTGATATAAGGGCAGACAGGCTGCAAAATAAGTCTAATTAGTCTGAGAATCCTAGTTCCGGTTTTATTCGGAATGAAAAACTCAAGAATGAGGAGAATACAAGAATTGACAAAATACAGAAGCTTTGAAGAACAACACAGGCACTATGCATCAGATCGCTTCCTACATGAAAGGTTCGACCATTACATGTTGAGACCTTACCCGAAAAACTACGACAGACCTCTGAAAGCAGCAAGAAAAGCGTCAAAGCCCCGCTATTCACATCCTCAGTATTCAAGAGGCGGTCGTGGCCGATCCCATTCCCCCAAGCCAAACTACTTCGAAAGCCAGAAGCCTGAGAAGAAATACGAACCAGTCATGAACCATGAAAAGATTAGCAGCTCTCTAGTGGAGAAGAACTCTAGGTACAGGCTGGAAAGCGATGGCATGCGAACACTGGTTGACACAGAGCAAGTCACAAAGGAAGTTGAAAGAAGACTTGAAGGCAAATTGAGTGAAGAGCTTTTGGAGAAGTTCGGTGCTGAACTTGAAGAACTCATGAAAAGGATTGAGAAGACGTCTGAGAGTTCGGAGCAAAGGACTGATAAGAGACAGGAAGTTGAAAGGCATGTCGAGAGAGATCAGGGACAGAGAGTAGACGTTGAGACCGAGAGACTCGAAAGTGATGGAGGTTCACCAGAGCTTGCGGAAGGGTCAAAGGAAGACAATGTTTCTCTAGAGGGAGGCTTTGTGGTCTCCAAGCCTTTTGGGTTGGCTATCCCGATAGAAGCAGATGAAAAGAAAATCGAAGATGTTGAGGCGGAGAATCAGGTAGAAAGCGAGGTTGAAACTGAAACTAAGAATGAGACAACGGAAACAGAAAATGCAGAAGGCGAAACCGAGACAAAAAGTCTGGAAGATACAGAAGCTAAAGAGGAGTCGAGTGAAGAGATAGAAAAGATCATAGCACAAACTGAAGAACCGGTTGAGAATACGGAAGACATTGAGGTAAAAGACTCGTCTGACCCTGGTGAAACTGGTGAAGTCGTTCCAGAGGAAGCAATTGAACCTGAAGTCGCCACTGAGCCATTGCCTGAAGAAGCTGAGCTCTACCCTGTCGAAGAAGAACCGACGGAAACAGTCTAGGAGCTATGAACAATGAAAGCTGACCCCAGCAAACTTAAGACAAGGATCAATCAGAATGCCAGCATCATCGAATTGGGATTAGAGGGAAAACTTGAATCAGCGTTGGAACGCCTGAAGCAAACCCTGAACCTAGGTTACGAGCTTCAAGTAAAGTGGGTTCCGAACGGAGATAGTAAGCTCTCAGGAGAAGTCAAGGATGAATGCATCTACATATACGAAGAAAAAGAAGATGAGGCTCTGAAAACTTTGGTTCACGAACTTCTTGATTATGCACTCAGCAAGACAATCGAACCCTATAAGCAGGTGACCAACAAACTCATTACTTTGATAAACGAAGAAGCTTACAAGAGAAAAGAGAAACTCACAGAGTCATTGAGCAAATTCGTGATAAACGGATTGCATTCTGATGGTTGACATTTTCAACTGTCTTTCTTGATCAAGATTTTCTTTGATGGAAGCACCGAGACAAACTCCCACCCTTCAGCCAAATGCTTCTCCAATTCCTCTTCAGCAACAATTATCTGTGGATCTTGGTTTTCTCTCAGTTTCTTGATCTCGTTCTCCAAGAGTTCTATCTCCTCATCAGAGCTGAGTTCTTTTCCCAATTCCTTCTCCTTTGCAATCTTAACCTCAGTCAAGTCTATTCCAAACATTGTCTTCGCAATACTCTTCAAAGCCTCAACCTTGGCCTCTTTCACTATGTCGCCCTGTTCAACCTGTCGTATGGTCGTGCTCAAGAAAGGTTCGCAGCTTTTGTAGCATTTTCGCATGTCCTCAATCATGTCTGGCAGCAAAATTCCTTTGTTCGTGCTGTAGCGGGCTTCTATGTCTCCCTTGTGACCAGCGATGAACTGAAGATAAGGATGAGATATCTTCCCTTTTGACTCCGCTATTATTAGCTGAGTCTCTGCATAAGCTCTAAGGACATACGGTCTCTTGCGTATGCCAGCCTTGCGCATACACGTCCTGATCAGATGCGTTATCTTCCTTGTAAGTAAGAACGGCCTTGTCGACTTTCTTGGTCTTTCATGTCCTATCAACGGGGTTTCAGGAACCAGTCTCTCGCCGGATCTCAGCCTTTGGTCCAAGTACTCCTTGAGATAGGTACAGCCCTCACTGGACAGAAATGTGAAGTACTTGTGTTTCACCTTGCTGAGATTAGCCCTCACAACAATCATGGTTGGGATTTTTTCGAACTTGACCTCATCATTCTCAATTCTCACTTCAGGCAAATCTTTCAGCGTCAGTCCGTCTCGACCATCGTGGTTTCCAATAGTTTGAGGCCTTAAGTCTGCAAAAGCTATCAAAGCTGCAGCAATCTTAACCCGAGATGGTGAAGCTCTGAAGATTCTAGCCAATTCTTCCTGCGACGGGACTTGTTCGTTTTCTATCGTGGGTGTTGCGGTGGAATTGGTTATTTTTATCTTCCTAGTCAAGGTGACGTCGTTGTACCTTAACCACGACTTGACCGCCTTCAGTATCCCTAGGATGTATCCTGGAGATTTGTGCTCTGATTCTAGCTGTGCAACAAGGTCTTCAAGCGAATCTTGAAAGCCAGCCAGATTTCTCCTAGCCTTAGCAACAATCTCTTTTGGACTTAGACCCAGAAGTTCGCACAGCCTGCCGAGCCTCCTAAGAGCAACTTCAGAGGTTATAGGACTTCCTCTAGCCAAGTTCTTGGCCCAGCGTCCGACGTGTGCATCCTCTAGTAACGCTGAGTACTTGTTTTCTCCACGCATCTTCGATCAGGATATTAAATCGCACGGTTTTATTTAAGGATTTGCACCTAAAAAGTGGCGGGCCCGCAGGGATTTGAACCCTGGATCTCCGGCTCCGCAGGCCAGCGTCCTAATCCAATCTAGGGCTTCTGGAACTAGGACACAGGGTCCAGACAGCCTGCCTAGACTACGGGCCCACACAAAGGGAATACTGCACGAAGGCAGGATAATAAATACTCTCCTACAAATGAAGAACTCAGGACTAGCAGAAAACACCCTAAAAGCAGTATCGCAGAAGCTGAACCAACTCGGCAAACACGCCGACCTGATGAACCCTCAAGACATCCTGACATACATCGCAAACCGCAACGTCACAAACGCCACGAAACAAAAACTCGCTAACAGTCACAACTACTTCTGCATAACAAACAACATCATCTGGAAAAAACCAACCTACAAATGGGAACGCGGAGCCTTCCTTCAGGAAACGTGAAAAGGCATATTGTCTCCTCGTCCATACACCGACGATATTATGAAAATCGATGTGCATACACAGAGGACTCAAAAATGGAAAAATGCAAAGACGGAACATGCGAATTTAACCCTGTTCTAAACCGGAATAAAGTTAAAAGGACACCGGAACAAGAACAATACGAAAGACTATACGCAGAAATAGAACTCCCAAAACTACTCAAAGAGATGAACAACCATGGAAAAATTTGATACCAAACAATTCGAAAAAGAAGCAGAGCTATGGCAAAAAGTCAATCCAACACTAATAACAAGAGGTAACAACCAATGAAGGAAGAAAATCAAACCGAAAAAGCAGAAACTACAAATAACACACAACATCAACCAATAGAATTACTAAGCCCTAAGGCCAGCGTCCTAATCCAGCCTAGACCACGGGCCCGCTGTCACGAGATTACTTCAATTTGAATATTTAAACCCAGACATTGCGCAAGAACTTAATCATCACTCTCAATGCCGTTACGCTTCTACACAGAAGTGTGAGGTTCATCACATGTCTTTTTCGTGGTTTTCAGCTCAAAAACACTCTGCCCCTACGTTCTGCCCTAGCGGAAACTGTCGTTCAGTCGTTGGCTAGCTTGCAGTATTGATTCTTCGCATGGAGCGCGTTATCTCTTGAAGAAAAGCTATTAGCTGACCGAGATCATTGACACTTCAAAACGAGGCCAAGAAACAGTGTTGTTTCTCCTCTGCTCTTCCTCATACTATATTACAGAAATTCAGTCTGCAACATCTTCTCGGTAAGTCTCGGCTTCCAAGCCTGAGACTCGTTCATCTTGCTCTATGCTTTCAATCTGATCAAGGTTAGCTTCCATGATCCTCTTCATCTTACGATCCCCAATTCGTCTCAGCACTTCCTCACGGGTCAAACACCGAGACTGCGAATTGGTGCCAGACACACCGTCGAACCATTCACCGCCCAACTCCAGTTTTTGCTCGGAAATCATCACTCGCGAGTCAGCATTCTCTCGACTGGTTTTCTCATGATAATCATCAACGCTTTTCACACCAACAAGACGACCTCTTTCATCGTACACGTCAATCGAGCGAATACTCTGCTTAGGACGTATTATGTGAAATGAAGTTTCAAAGCCACAGTCCGGGCAATAGAAGCGTATGTTGTTGAACCTCTCGTCGTGTCTGAGTCTAAAACCTTTTCTTCGACATTGTGGACAGCCATCATATTCACATCTAGCCAATGCTGGATTGTTAACACTGGCCCATCTCAGGTATTGAGCTTCGCGTGAAGAATCATGCTCGATACTTGGAAATTCAATCCAGTCGTGTATCCGACGTCTGCCACGTTTGTTTGTAGTCATTGGTGTACACCAGTCCAGCTGAGTGCTATCCCTTTATCGAGGTCTCTCGCGCGCGAGTATTTGAACGCACTTAGCTAGATTGATAAATGAGTATTCAAAGAATATTAACTTTGACCAAGAGGAACGGGGACGCTTGACCCGCGCATAAGTAAAGCCGAGTTTCAAGTCAGGCCAACATACGCCGCAAACAACCCAGAATCTCCAACACCAAGCCCTGACTGGCAGTCAACTTTTCTTCCTGCGCGCGCGCTGATAAGCGAGTAAGTTTTTAGCGGAGACATTATCCTGCTATGCGCGGTTTCTATCTTTGCCGTGAGCTGCTCTTCTGAACAGACAAAATGGGGGTTTTCTATCTTGCTAGCAGTCCGCCTATGAGTCCGCCGATTGTTGATGCGATCGCTCCGAAGATGGCAAGTATGATAGCTATGATTCCAACTGCCAGCCCAGCTAGGCCGCCGAAAAGTCCACCTAGGATTCCGCCTGTGACCGCGCCTACCGCCACTAGCCCTATGATTGCGAGTATTGCAATAATGATTCCGCCGAATATTCCTGCAAGGAAACCGGCCAACGCTCCCTTTCCCATCCCCCCTCGAGCTATGAGCCCTGCTACAAACCCACCGATGAACCCGCCTATCAGGTGCCCAAGTCCCGGAAACATCCAGCCTAGAATCAGTGTTACGAGAAAGCCGACGAAAGCTCCCAACCATAAGCTTCCCATGTTATCACCTTTGTTTTTTTAGATGAGCGTGACAAATATAAAAGATTTGCCTGAAACTAGTTTTCGAAAGAATAGGGGGTTATTCACTACTTTGCCATCTCGATTTTACTTCACATTGACTTTCTTCTTGTGCTTAGGTGCTTTCTTAGGTAACGCGACTTCTAATGTTCTATCTTTCAGCTCTGCCTCTACTTCATCAGTCTTGATTTCTTCCGGCAGCTCCACCATTCTGTAGAATGATTCGCACTCTCTTTCTTTGCAGATGTACCTCTTTGTCTCGTCATCATATTTCCAGCCTGCGCGCTCGAAACTCATAGGGAAGAACCTTCTCTCATTCTCTGTTTTCCGAGTTCTAGATCGATCAATCGGTCATCGAATAATACGCTGTACCACGTGCTTCAACTATTTTGGCGAGTCCGAAGTCATGGAGGCGCGCGCTTTAAACATTAGTTTCACTATGAAAGTTGGCGCGCTCGCGCTGGAAAGGGTAGGTCAAATACCATCATTCTGATTCGCGCGGAATACCTATTAGCGATTTACAAAGCTTCGGACAAGGGCGCGCGCTGGAAGTCGCCAAAACTATCAACGCTCCGCAAAAATATGGATAAGCAGTAATGAAATGGAACAACTCAGTTTACGGATACTTGGACAACGATTTCCATAAATAGTTCTACAGAAGATGC
>Ga0315279_10000570_pt1 | contig 71788 bp, 70 predicted proteins | sample YL17G06_20_MG_FD_203694 | JGI IMG/M metagenome (GOLD analysis project Ga0315279, IMG submission 203694) | Sediment microbial communities from Yellowstone Lake, YNP, Wyoming, USA - YL17G06_20 | ecosystem: Environmental > Aquatic > Freshwater > Lake > Sediment | place: USA: Wyoming | collected...
CTCCGCAGGCAGTGAGAAAGATGAAAAAATTGGTGGAGTCGATCGGAGCCAGGCCTCTCTTTATTGATGCTGAGACACATGACAACCTGGTTGCAGGGGTTAGCCATCTTCCTATGCTGCTCTCGGCCGCATTCGTTACTGCTACTATGAAAAGTCGACTATGGCCAGAGATGGCTAAGCTTGCAGCTGGAGGCTATCGCGACTTCTCCCGCCTTGCCTCCGGGAACCCGGAGATGAACCGTGATATCTGTCTCACTAACCGTGAGAAGATTGTGGATTGGTTAGATCGATATATTGAAGTGCTCAAAGGCTATCGCAACCTGGTAGCAGAGGACAGCGAGGAATTAGCCGAGATGCTTGCTCAAGCGCGGGATGAGAGGGAGAAATGGCTGCGGGGGGAAAATCTATGAAACAGGTTCTGAAGGCCCCCCCTGCCCTAGGTGGCGAGGTCAGTCCTCCAGGGGACAAATCTATCTCCCACCGCGCTGTTATTCTCAACGGTATCGCCCGGGGTGATGCCAGGGTCAGCAATTTCGCTCAGTCGGCTGATTGTCTTGCCACTGTAGCATGTATGCGGGCTCTGGGTGTGGAAATAGAGTCATTTAAAGGCGGTTTGCTGGTCAAGGGGGTGGGAGATAGGGGTTTGCAGGAAGCCGGCGACGTGCTTTGCGCTGAGAACAGCGCCACGACTATGCGCCTGCTCGCCGGGATGCTTGCAGCTCAACCTTTCCTCTCCGTTATCACAGGTGACCAGTCGCTGCGCTCCCGCCCCATGGACCGCGTGGTCCAGCCTCTCAGGCTCATGGGAGCCCAGATTTGGGGACGGTGCAATGATTCAAGGGCTCCTCTGGTGATCAAAGGCGGGCATTTACATGGAATTCGCTATGAGCTTCCTGTCGCCAGCGCTCAGCTAAAATCAGCACTGTTGCTGGCGGCGCTTTTTGCCGAAGGGGACACCGTCATAAAGGAGCCCATTGCTTCTCGTGACCATACCGAGAGAATGCTCAAGGCCATGGGCGCTGGAATTGAAGTGAAGGGGGACACCATCACTCTCTCCTCAAGCCGTCTGAAAGCTGTGGACATCATTGTACCGGGCGACATCAGCTCTGCTGCCTTTTGGCTGGTGGCAGGTGTCATTCATAACCGGGCGGACATCCGATTAAACAATATCGGCATTAATCCTACCAGGAGCGGGATAATCGATGTCCTCAATTCGATGGGAGCTCAGTTGAGTGTGGAGAACGAGCGGGTGATGAGCGGTGAGCCTGTGGCGGACCTCAGGGTGCAGTCAAGTCGTCTCTCAGGGCTGGAGATCAGCGGAGAGCTTATTCCCAGGGTGATCGATGAGATTCCGCTTATCGCTTTAGCTGCCTCAGTGGCTCGCGGGAAGACCGTGATAAGGGACGCCAGTGAACTGAGGGTGAAGGAGACGGACAGGATCAGCGCTACGGCGAAGGAACTTTTAAAGCTGGGCGCTGATGTGGAGGAACTACCTGATGGCATGGTTATTCATGGAAAAGAGGGGCTGCGTGGTGCTGCCTGCGAGAGCCATGGAGACCATCGCCTGGCGATGATGCTTGGAGTGGCTGCGCTGGTTGCCGATGGGGAAACCGAGATTGACAATGCTGAAGCGGTAAATATATCATATCCCAGATTCTGGCAGGACTTGAAGCGTCTAAGTGCGGCGAAGTTGTGAATCTGAGTTCAGGGAGATAACGATGAGCACGGAATTAGTTCATGTAGGTTTCGGTAATATCTTGGCAATGGATAAGGTTCTTGCCATTGTTTCCCCGGCCTCAGCGCCAATCAAACGCACGATACAAGCGGCGAAAAACAAGGGCCTTTTGATCGATCTAACGAGCGGCAGGAAGACGAAAGCAGTCATAATCATGGATAGCGGTCATATTGTGCTCGCAGCTCTTAATCCGGAAACCATAGCCAGCAGGGTAGCAGCAAGCCGAGGTGGCGGAGTGAAGCTGGATTAAAGAGGAAGCAGGTGAATAAGTGAAAGGAACTAGTGCGAATCCGCTGCTTATCGTCCTATCCGGCCCCTCGGGAGTGGGCAAGGATGCAGTGCTGGAAGGGTTTAAGAAGATAGACTATCCCATGCACTACGCAGTGACGGCAACAACCAGGCCTCGGCGCAAAAAAGAAACCGACGGGGTTGACTATCACTTTGTCTCCAAAGCTGAGTTTGAAAAGATGATCGAAAAGGGTGAGCTTCTGGAATGGGCTAACGTCTACGGCAATCTCTATGGTGTGCCTAAAAGCGAGTTGCGGCAAGCTATGGATAAGGGAAAGGATGTGATTGTTAAGGTGGATGTCCAAGGGGCAGCTAGTATTAAGAAGACTGTCCCACAGGCTGTGTTCATTTTCTTAGCGCCGCCCTCGATGGAGGATTTGAACAAAAGGCTAAAACAGCGTAAGACCGAATCCAGCATTGATTTGGAGGTAAGGATAAAGGCTGCCGAAAAAGAGATGAACAGCCTTTCTATGTTTGACTACGTAGTGGTCAATCACAAAGATGGGATTGGGCAGGCTATTTCTCAAATTGAGTCCATCATTACCGCCGAGAAATGTCGTGTGAAACCGAGATTGATCGAATTCAAGAGCGATTCCAAAGCGGCGAAATAAATGGGCAGGTGGGATAGTAATAGGTTAAAAGAGAGAGCAAACAGCGAGATGTTTGCCAGGATCGCTCCTCGGTATGACCTCATAAATCGCTCAATGAGTTGGGGACAGGATAATTGGTGGCGCCGGGTTGCAGTGAGTCTTGCCTGTCCGGGGCGAGGACGGGTACTTGATGTGGCCACAGGAACCGGAGATATGGCTCTGGAGCTTGCCAGGCACACTGATTCGGTGGTAGGGCTGGACTTGTGCCAGGAAATGCTCAGCCGGGGTCGGACAAAGACGGAGAAGAAGGGGCTAAGGAGCAGCGTCGACTTCATTGTGGGTGATGCCCTGGCTTTGCCCTTCGGCGATAATAGCTTTGACTGTGCGCTGAACGGATTCGCATTGCGCAACGTGTCTGATATCAATCTTTTCCTCTCGGAATTGCGTCGGGTAGTCAAACCAGGGGGCCGGGTTGTCTGTTTGGAGTTAGTAAGGCCAGCGTCTGGCATGATCGGTGCTTTCTATCGATTTTATCTTAATAGAATAGTGCCTGTTTTGGGTCGCTGGTTAAGCGGCGATGGCAAAGCTTATCGATATCTCCCTGACTCGGTTGGCAGCTTTCTCAGCGTGGCCGAGTTCCAGAAAATGATGGAAGGGGTTGGGTTCCGCCAGGTTGGCTACAGGAGCCTCAACCTGGGGACAATTGCCGTACATGTCGGAGTCAAGTAGCGATAATCGCACCTCTGAGGAGAGGTTAATGCGGAGACAGATTCCAGAAGTAGTCGTCTCGCGTCTGCCGACGTATCTGCGTGCGCTGGCTCTTCTAAAAGCCGAGGGCGTCGAGGTTATTAGCTCGCGAGGTTTGGGAGCCAGGTTGCGTATGACGCCGGCTCAGATTCGGAAAGACCTATCATTTTTCGGGAAGTTCGGCAGACAAGGAAGAGGCTATAGTGTGAGTCGGCTACACAGCGAACTGCGACAGATACTGGGACTTGACAATACATGGCTGATGGCACTTGTTGGCGTGGGGCGGTTAGGACGGGCTATATTGGACTATAAGGGTTTTGCGCCTGAGGGTTTCAAGATAGTCGCTGCCTTCGAAAAGGATCTGGATATGATTGGCAAAAAGGTCAGTGGTGTGCTGATTGAAGATATTGCAGAGCTCGAGGCATCGCTTAGGGACAAAAAAGTTGATATAGCTATTGTTGCAGTGCCATCATCAGATGCTCAGGTGGTTATCGATAAGCTGGTCAAAAGCGGGATCAGGGCTGTTCTCAATTATGCGCCAATCTGCGTCAGGGTATCCGGAGGGGTACGATTACAGGGGATAGACCCGGTTCTAGCACTGCAAGGCATGACTTTCTATCTGGCGAGGGGTTAGTGCGACAACTGGGGTATGTCAAAGAGTTAGGTCTTAGATCTCCGTTTCCTGCCCTTTTCTGCCACCCTGAGCCGTATCATTGAGCGGAGCAGCGCCGCCTCAGCGCGAGCATGGTCAACGTGGGCAGGATATTGGGCGATCCTCTCCTCGGCGCGGCGCTTGGCTGCCTCAGCTCGAGCGACGTCTATTTCGTCAGCCCGTTCGGCAACGTCAGCAAGAACTACCACTTTGTCCCCGCGTACCTCAAGGAAGCCGCCGCTGACGAACATCGATTCTTCCTGATTATCTCTCCTCACCCTCAACTCTCCTGGCTGGAGCATCGTCATCAGAGAAGCGTGGTGGGGTAAAATGCCCAGCTCTCCATCGATGCCCGGCGCTACTACCACATCGACATCCTGGGCATAGACTACCCGTTCTGCAGTTATGATTTCAAGCCTTATCTTAAGCATTCTCCTGCCTATCCTATAATTTCTTTGCCTGCTCTACTGCTTCGTCTATCGTGCCAACCAGCAGGAATGCCTGCTCGGGCAGGGCGTCATGCTTGCCTTCCAGAATCTCTTTGAAGCCTCGTACCGTTTCTTTGATGGGAACATATTTGCCCGGTTGGCCGGTGAAGGCCTCGGCGACGAACATAGGCTGGGAGAGGAAGCGCTGTATCTTGCGAGCGCGGGCAACGGTGAGCTTGTCTTCCTCACTTAGCTCCTCGATGCCAAGTATGGCGATGATGTCCTGGAGGTCTTTATAACGTTGTAGCACCCGCTGTATCCCCCGCGCTACCTGGTAATGCTCTTCGCCCACGATGCGCGGGTCCAGGATACGCGAAGTGGATGACAGGGGATCGACGGCAGGGTAGAGTCCTTGCTCGGCGATGGAGCGCTCCAGGGCGACAACAGCATCAAGATGTCCGAAGGTGGTAACGATGCCTGGGTCTGTGTAGTCGTCAGCGGGTACATAGATTGCCTGGAATGAGGTGATGGAGCCCTTCTTGGTTGAGGTAATCCTCTCCTCCAGTTCGCCCATTTCTGTGGCTAGGGTGGGTTGATAGCCTACGGCTGAGGGCATCCTGCCCAGAAGGGCCGATACTTCCATACCGGCCAGGATATAACGATAGATGTTGTCGATGAAAAGGAGAACGTCCTGCCCTTCCACGTCGCGGAAATACTCAGCCATGGTCAGCCCGGTGAGCCCGATGCGCAGCCGCACGCCCGGAGGCTCATTCATCTGACCGAAGACCAGAACTGTCTTATCGATAACTCCCGAAGCCTTCATCTCGTTCCAGAGGTCGTTGCCTTCCCTCGACCTCTCTCCGATGCCGGCAAAGACGGAGAAGCCGCCATGTTCGGTGGCGATGTTGCGTATAAGCTCCTGGATGACAACAGTTTTGCCCACTCCAGCGCCACCGTAGGCTCCAATCTTGCCTCCCCTGGTGAATGGAGTAATTAGGTCCATTACCTTGATGCCGGTCTCCAGTATCTCGATCTTAGTCTCTTGCTCGGTAAATGGAGGAGGAGGACGGTGGATTGACCAGCGCTCCTTAGTATTCACGGGGCCCAGGTTATCCAGGGGCTCCCCTTGTATATTGAACAAGCGCCCCAGTGTTTCACGCCCTACAGGCACTGCGATTGGGGCCCCGGTATCAATAGCTTCAGAGCCGCGCTCAATTCCGTCGGTGGGTGCAAGGGCGATGCAGCGTGCCCAGTTGTTTCCTACATGCTGCTGTACTTCCAGGACCAGCTTGCCGCCATTTTGAGGGATTTCGATAGCATTATTTAGGGTCGGCAGCTCATCCGGAGGAAACTCTATATCAACCACTGTACCGATTACTTGGGCCACTCTACCTTTTGCCATGATATTCTCCTGGTATCTACTTATGTTGGTGTCACTATCCCACCGGCGATATCTAAGAGTTCTTCGGTGATTAACTCCTGGCGCGCCTTATTGTAGGTCAAGGTGAGGTCATCAATCATTTCATTGGCGTTATCGGTAGCGTTGCGCATGGCTACCATCCTGGCTGATTGTTCGCTGGCTATGGACTCCAATATGGCGTGGTAAACCTGCATCTCCAGGTAACGCGGGAGAAGTTGCTTCAGAACTATCGAGGCTGATGGTTCGTAGATATATTCTATGTTCTGTGTGCGTTCTAACTTCGCCGGCTCAATTGGTAATAGCTTCCAGAGCACTGGTCTCTGGATGGCGGTGGTGATGAATTCAGTATAAGCCAGGTAAATCTCGTCGGTGAGCTTGTTGGTGTAGTCATCGATAACCACGCGCGAGATGGGTGTGGTATCCACTAGTGAGGGCTTGTCGCCAAGCTGGGTGAAGTCGGCACGGATATCCCGGCCGTATCTTGACATAAAGTCTCTGCCCTTGCGTCCTACGGTGATGAGGTTAACAGGCACGCTCTGCTCCAGAATAAAGGAGGCTGTCCTCCGGTTCATGTTGGCATTCAGTCCTCCGCAGAGGCCGCGGTCGGCGGTGATGTGGATTACTGTTATGCGTTTTACCTCTCTGTGCTGGAGGAGAGGGTGACTGTCATCATCTGTTCTGGGTTGGGCAGCAAGGTTAGCCAGTACTTCGCGCATCTTCTCCGAATAGGGCCGTGCTGCAAGCACACGGAGCTGTGCCTGTCTCATCTTGGAGGCAGCGATCATCTCCATAGCCTTGGTAATCTTGGCTGTGCTGCGAATGGAACGGATACGGCGACGAATAATGCGAATCGGAATCATTTTTCGATCTTCCAGATTTAATAGGACACAGTCGGCAGGAACTGGGTAATAGCGTTCTTCAGTGCCTCCTCGGTTTTATCGCTCAGTGCCTTCTCCGAAGCGATAGCTTTGCCTACATCAGGGTGATTGCTCTCCATGAAGCGGAGGAAGGCTTCCTCCAGCGAGCTTATTTTATCTACGGGGACATCATCAAGATATCCGTTGGTTACAGCGTAAAGTATCATAACCTGCTTCTCAAGCGGCATGGGCACATATTGGGGCTGCTTCAGCACCTCGGTGATTCTTTGACCGCGTTCGAGTTGGGCTCTGGTCGTTTTGTCCAGGTCAGCGGTGCCGAACTGGGCAAAAGTTGCCATCTCCCGGTACTGCGCGAGGTCAATGCGTAGCCTGCCTGCCACCTTTTTCATGGCCTTGGTCTGTGCGGAACCACCAACGCGTGATACCGAGAGCCCGACGTTCATAGCAGGCCTGATCCCTGCGTTGAAAAGGTCGGTTTCCAGGTATATCTGCCCGTCGGTGATGGAGATGACGTTAGTTGGGATGTAGGCTGAGAAGTCGGCAGCCTGGGTCTCAATGATAGGTAGAGCGGTCAGAGAGCCGCCTCCATGTTCTTTGTCATACTTTGCTGCTCTCTCAAGAAGCCGTGAATGGAGGTAAAACACGTCTCCCGGATATGCTTCCCTCCCTGCAGGCCGACGCAGGAGCAGCGATATCTGTCTGTATGCCCAGGCGTGCTTGGAAAGGTCGTCGTAGATAATAAGGGCATCGCGCCCTTTCTCCATAAAGTACTCGCCCATGGCGCAGCCAGCATAGGGCGCCAGATACTGCAGGGCTGCGGGGTCGGAGGCGCTGGCCGAAACCACGATGGCGTGCTCCATAGCGCCATGGTTCTCCAAAATTGCTACTAGCTGCGCAACCTTGGAGGCTTTCTGCCCGATGGCAACATATATACAGACAAGATCGCCGCCTTTCTGGTTTATGATTGTGTCTATGGCGATGGCAGTTTTCCCGGTTGAGCGGTCACCGATGATGAGCTCTCGCTGGCCTCTGCCGATGGGGATAATGCTGTCAATTGCCTTGATGCCTGTTTGCACCGGAGTGTTCACTGAGGTGCGGGTAACGACATTGGGGGCGATTCGTTCCACCGGTAAGGTTTTGCTGTAATTGATGGGCCCCTTGCCATCGATGGGCTGTCCCAGCGAGTTCACCACTCTCCCGATAAGCTCTTCCCCTACCGGTACTTCTACGATTCGACCAGTGCATTTAGCCTCGTCACCCTCTTTGATTTCGGAGTATCCGCCAAGGATGATTGCGGCAACGCTGTCCTCCTCAAGGTTAAGTGCTAGCCCTATTATGCCGTTGGGAAACTCGAGTAATTCGTTATATTTAACTCCCGCAAGCCCGTGAATTCGGGCGATGCCATCTCCAACCTCGACTACGGTACCTACATTAACTGCGGAAACTATAGTTCCGAATTGCTCTATCTGCTGCCTGATAACTGAAGCTATATCTTGAGCTCGAGCCATCTGTCCAACTCCTTCTACCTTGTTTTAACGAGCTCTTCGTCTCCTTAGAGTGCCCAAATCAGACCAGGTATTAACGATGTAATTATATCGGTGCCCGGACCAATGTCCTCTTGAGAGCCTCCAGCTTTGCCTTGGTGCTGCCGTCTATGAGTTCGTCTCCGACCCGGGCAACAAAACCGCCGATGATGGCAGGGTCAACCTCAGTGGTGAGCACTATCTTCTTTCCTGTTATCGCTGCCAGACGCTCGGACAGCTTTTTTTGGTCTTCCTCATCGAGAGGTATGGCGGTAATCACCTTGGCGTGCTCCAGGCCCAGATGGGCATCTGCCATGCGTTCGTATTCCGACACTATCTGTTCCAGTACGCTTAACCTTTGTTTCGCTACCAGAAGATAGGCGAAGTTCAGGGCAAGCTGGCTAATTCCTGGCAGGCACTTGCCAACTAGATTTTCCTTCTCGCTGAGGTGGACTTTAGGGTCTTCCAGTATCGCCCGGAGCTGGGGATCGCCTAAAGTGGCAGCGATGGTTTTCAGTTCAGAGCGCCACTTCTCCACCTCTTTTTTCTCCAGGGCGATTTGGAATACTGCCTGCGCATGTCGCTTGGCAGAAGCGACTCTAGCCACTAGTTCCCCTCCTTCAGCTTGGTGCTCTCTTCCAGGGTCTTTTGGATAAGCTGCCTGTGTGTTTCTTTATCTAAGGCTTTATTAATCACCTTCTCAGCAGCCTCGATTGCTATCTCGACGAATTCCTCTCGCAGCTTAGCAATTGTCTCTTCACGCTCCGTTTGGATTTCTGGACGCGCCCGGGCGATGATGGCCTCGGCATCCTGCCTTGCCTGCTGTTGCGCTTCTTCTCTGAGTCGCTCCCCAATCTGTGCCGCCTGTGCTACCAGGTCCTGCCCTTGCCTGCGTGCTTGCGCTAACTGCTCTTGCACCATCTGCTCGGTTTTCGCCACCTGCTGTTTGATGAACTCAGCCTGGTCCATGCTCTCTTTGATTTTATTGGAACGCTCCTCAAGCTTCGGTATGATGTACTTATAAAAGAGAAATGTGAGAACTATCAACAGTATGCCGAAGCTTAAGAACTGAGCGAGCAGACCGTGCCAGTTTATACCGAGTTGCTCCGTGGAACTGCAACTGCTTAGCAGTAGCGACAACACGATAAGCGCAACAGCAAGGCCGACACGGTACCTCATTGTGTAACTCCCTTTCTATATCTTTAGGAAATGGCTGCCAATCTTGCGAACCATCCGCTCAAGAGATGGTAGGTTGCCATCTCACATGATTGGGTTTTATCTATGATGTATCTACTAAAGCAGGGCCAGGATGATGGCAACGATCAGCGCGTAAATCGATATGGCCTCTGTGAATGCAATAGCAACCATCATATTCGTCAAGATTGGGCCTCTGGCTTCAGGGTTACGCCCCAGCGCCTGCATAGCTCCATAACCCAGGATACCGACCCCGATGCCGGGGCCTATGGCACCCAAGCCCATAGCCAGTCCCGCACCCAGTAGTCTCATTGCTTCTGGAGTCATTTTGAAACCCCCTTTCTTAAGATTTTTGGTGTTCTGTTTCGTGCGCTGCAACCGCCATCGTAGCGAACACCAGCGTTAATCCAGCAAATATGAATGCCTGGACAAAGCCCAGGAATGTCTCAAGCCCATAGAATATTGCAGGGATTATCCAGGGGATAAGAAAAGCCATCATGAGCAGCAATATCTCGCCTGCTGTCATGTTGCCGAAAAGACGGAAGGTGAAGCTGATGATACGAACAAATTCACTAAGGAGTTCAAGGGCACCGACGAAGATATCGATGGCACCGTATAGGAAGGCGCTTACAGCAGACTTGACCTTGCCCCTAATGAGCTGTCCCAATCCCTGGAGCAGTTGCTCAAACCTGAAAAACTTCCCCAGATAATGGCGAAGGCCTAGAGACGTGATCCCCCAATATTCCACGCTGCAGAATGAAACCAAAGCCAGCAGGAGAGTAACATTCATGTCGGTATTAGCAGCACGCAGTAGCGCTACATATGTCGTAGTGCCATCTGCCTGCTGTTGGGATATTCCGATGAAATTGAACACTGGCAATAGAGCAAGCCACGCGTTGAAAAGGACATATAAAAAGATGGTAGCTACTACGGGGAAGAATCTGCGGCCGTTCTCCTTGCCTGCCACTCCCTCAACGAAGTCAAGCAGTAACTCTATAATCGTTTCTGCGAAGTTCTGCAGACCTTTGGGAACAAGCTTCATCTTGCGGGTGGCGAAATAGAAAAAACCTATCAGCACTAGGATGCTGAGCCAGGACGTGATGAGAGTATTTGTGATATAGATAGGCCCTAGTTTGTAGAACGGCTCACTATAATTGGCAGCGAGTTCGAGGCCAGGTTGTGAAACGGGGAAAAATAACCTGCCGATGGCAATTAGTAAAATAGCAACAATGCCAGCTATTGCTATTTTGCTCTTTAAACCCAATTTAGGCACTATCTGTTTCCTCCGCCTTTGTCTTGATTGTTACCCTCTATCGCCCTGAACATTCGGTAGACTCCGAAAACGGCCACTATTAGACCCAGGATTAATCCAAGTATGGAGAATAAGACCTCGCTGCTGCGGCCGTCCAGTTTTTGCCCTATCCAGCGTCCTCCCAACGCACCCAGGAGAATACAAGCGGCGATGTACCACCCAATTCCTATGAACCTGATAACCCCCGCCCATCTCTTGTCCATAACCGCACAAGGTAAAATTATAACATATGTTGGAGAAAAGGCTCAATGGGCTGAAGTCCGATCTATTTAGCAATTGTTAATTATCCCTCTTGAGAAAAGCCTCCCAAACATATTGACAAGGCAACGAAGATATGCTAAAAGTGGTGCAAAGTGGAGAAAAGTGGGTAAAAGTGCATGCTTCTGGGCGAATATGAGCTAAGTATCGACCACAAGGGACGGTTGGCCATTCCGGCGCGGTTCAGAGAGGCATTCCGTGGGGGATTGGTGCTTTCCCGGGGCTTCGATAAGTGCATCATCGCTTACACCGTGCCGGAGTGGGAGAAGGTGGCGCAAAAGCTTGTCGCTTTGCCTGTGACTCAGCTCAATCCCAGGAGAATCTCCCGATTTACCTTCTCCGGCGCCTTCGATCTTGAACTCGACCGTCAGGGGAGGGTGATTATACCGCTGACTCTACGTCAGTATGCTGAACTCAACGATGAGGCGAGTGTGGTTGGTGCATATAGCCACCTTCAGATATGGTCTAAGGAGCTCTGGATGGCAGAAAAGAAATTTATGTCCGAGCACGCCGCTGAGATTGCAGAGGCGGTGCAGATGTAGTCATGATTACTTTGACCATGAACGCTGCATATAGCCATGAGCCGGTATTACTTGAAGAGAGCATCAAAGCGCTGCTTATTCAACGTGGAGGCAGGTATATTGATTGCACAGTGAATGGCGGAGGCCATGCTGCTGCGATTTTAGAGGAGAGCTCCCCGGGAGGGCAACTCCTGGGCATAGATGCTGACCCCGAGGCAATCAAGGTGGCTAAGGAGAGATTTAAGTCCTATGGCAATAATGTAATTCTGGTTAACGAGAATTTCAGGTATCTCGAGAACATTTGTAATAGACATGGCTTCCGTCCGGTGAACGGCATTATATTTGATCTCGGCATGTCTTCGCTTCAGCTTGAGGCGTCAGGCCGCGGCTTCAGCTTTCAGCAAGACGCTCCGCTGGACATGAGGTTCAGTCCCCGGCAGTCTCTTACCGCAGCGGATATCGTCAATACCTACTCTGAACAAGAACTGGCTGGGATTTTGGAGAGATATGGCGAGGAGCACCGAGCCAGACAAATAACGAGGCGCATAATAGAGCGACGTCCCCTCAGGACCACCCTGGAGCTTGCCAGAGTGGTTCAGGAGGCTGTTGGCGGGGGACGGGGCAGGATTCACCCGGCGACGAAGACTTTTCAGGCGTTGCGTATCGCTGTAAATGAGGAGTTGGATAGTCTACAGCTTGCCCTAGGACAGGCGCTAAATCTGCTGGGGAACGGCGGCAGGGTCGTAGTCATCAGCTTTCACTCTTTAGAAGATAGAACGGTTAAGGAATTCTTCCGCCGTGAATCGCAAGGGTGCCTTTGCCCTCCTTCCGTGCCCGTCTGTGTTTGCGGGCACAAACCCAATCTCAAACTAGTAACCAAGAAGGCTGTCAAGCCCTCAGCAAAAGAGATACAGGCTAATCCTAAAAGTCGCAGTGCGAGAATGAGGGTTGGTGAGCGAATTTAGCCCTTTAGAAGGGGGAGCTATGGTTACTGAGACTGCCGGGGGAAAATCAGTTGATACATCAGAAGCTAGCGTTGGAAACTCGACCCGGATCAAGGTCATTGGGTTGGGTGGGGGCGGTTCCAACGCTGTCGACAACATGGTCGGACAGAAAATGGAGGGCGTCGAATTCATTGCGGTAAACACCGATGCCCATGCCTTGTCGCGGTCTGTAGCTTCGGTACGTCTCCGCATCGGTGATAAATTGACCAGGGGACTGGGCGTAGGGGGTGACCACAAGCTGGGTATGATGGCTGCTCAGGAAAGCCGTGATGAGATAACCAAAGATATTCAGGGTGCCGATATATTGTTCATAACTGCTGGCATGGGCGGCGGCACCGGCACCGGCGCGGCACCGGTTGTAGCTGAGATTGCCAAGGAACTCGGTATTCTTACTGTCGCTGTCGTAACCAGACCTTTTAGCTTCGAAGGATCGCAGCGGGCGAAGGTAGCAGAGGAAGGCATTACGATGCTTAGAGAGAAGGTGGATACCATAGTCGTTATCTGCAATGACCGCCTTCTCAGCATGTGCGATATGAATGTCTCAATCGATACGGCGTTCAAGATGGTTGATGATGTCCTGAGTCAAAGCGTTCAAGGTATTCATGAAGTCGTGACGACTGTAGGGCATATAAATCTCGATTTCAATGATGTGAAAACTATCATGAGAGGGGCTGGACTTGGCTGGATAGCGGTTGGGCGTGGCGGCGGGCCGACACGGGCTGCGGATGCCGCCAGGTCAGTTATCGCTGCTCCCGTATTCGATTTCTCCATAGATAAAGCGAAAAGGATACTGTACAACATCATCGGCAATGACCTTACCCTGGCCGAGATAAATGAGGCAGCTAATATTGTCAAACGTGTGGCGGACCCTGAAGCACAGATAATCTTCGGCTTCGGTGCCGACCCGTTGATGGACCGCATGGTGAAGATTACCCTGATAGCTACCGACTTCTCAGAGAAAAGGAAAAAGCCAGCAGTGAGCCAGGACGAGACGCTTGACCTGGCGATGATTGGCGAGCGTCAGCCCTTTCTCCACCGTATCAGGTAATAGCAACCCTTTTTGAATTCCTGCGGAGGCAGGAACAGCGTAAGGCCGTAAGAGCATCGCCTCTTACGGCCTTCCCGTGTCTACTCGCCTTCAGTCCACGTCGCACTGCATCAGGTCGTTGTAGCTCTCTCGGCGGCGAATGAGACGAGCCTTGCTATCCTTAACCAAAATAATGGCTGGCTTCAGCGAGGCATTGTAGTTAGAAGCTATGGATAGACAGTAAGCGCCTGATACCGGAATCGCTATTAAGTCGCCAGGGACGACCCTTGGTATCACTGCGTCCTTGACCAGAACATCGCCTGATTCGCAGAACTTGCCTACGATGTTAACTCTCTCAAGCACTTTCTGGTTAACCTTGTTGGCGACAATTGCTTCATATTTCGAGCCATATAGGGCTGGCCGAATATTATCTGCCATCCCGCCATCAACGGCTACGTACTTGTGCACCCCGGGTATGTCTTTGATCGCGCCCACCCGGTAAATGGCTACGCCGGCGCGGCCTACAATCGCCCGTCCCGGCTCCACTATGAGCCTCGGTGCCTTCAGCCCAAACTCCTTGTTCCTAGACTTAATTGAGGCGGAAATAGCCTGAGCGAAATAGGAGACATCCGGAGCGGGGGTATCCTGAGTATATTGGACAGCGAACCCACCGCCAGGACTGAACTCGTGTAGCTCAAAGCCGTGCTTGTCTCTCATCTCAGCGGCGAACCTGAATACTATCTCTATCGCTTTTTGGTAAGGCTCGACGGAGAAGATGAGCGAGCCCAGGTGTACATGCAATCCGATGAGTCTGAGGTTGGATGCTGACAACGCCTTAACTAGGGCTTCCTCAGCCTGACCTGTGGCGATGGGCAAGCCGAATTTGCTGTCTATGACGCCGGTGGTGATGTACTCATGGGTATGGGCATCTATGCCGGGAGTGAGCCGCAGCAGAATGTCCTGAGTAATCCTTGCCTTTTTGGCGACCTGGTTGACCAGGGAAAGCTCGTGCAGATTATCCACGACGATGCGCCCTATGCCCCAGCCTATCGCCAGCTCTATCTCCTCACGGAGCTTATTATTGCCATGGAAGAAGACCTTGTCCATGGGGAAATCGGCTGACCTGGCTATGCTCAGCTCGCCTCCTGAGACCACATCCAGCCCCAGGCCCTCTTCTTTAAATATGCGTGCCAGAGCCCGGTTGATGAACGCCTTGGCTGCGTAGATAACTAGACTATCGGCGTAGCGTCGGCCGAACTCCTTGCGGAACTCAGCGCAGGTTCGGCGTAAAGTGGCTTCATCGAAAATATAGAGCGGCGTGCCGAACTCAGCAGCGAGCTTCGCTACGTCGCAACCCCCGATAGTGAGGTGCCCCTTTTCGTTCACTCCCGCAGTATCGGGAAGTATAGTTGCCATTTTCTCCAGGACTGACATACTTACCTCATTTTGGGCAAATAGTGATGCGATTATACTTCACCCTGTAGACAAAATCCACAGTTTATGGAAATCCTCGCGGTAGCTCCGACCTTGTCGAGCTCTTGCCACAATTACTTGACCAACTCATAGCGCTCGGAGACCTTGCCCGCCGGGTCAGCCATGCCCTGGGGGGCAACGGGCACAGGCCTGGAAAGCTGGCCGAAATAAAGCAGCAGTTGGAGGGCCAAGCTCGTGGATAACGCGCCTGGCGCTGCTCTGAAGTTGTACCCCGAGCTGTCCGCTGCCGCACTTAAATACAAGCTCGATAAGGAGATCTACCTCTGGTATGAGCTGCGGTCGATTAATGTTACCGGTTGCGGGAAGTTGGTTCTCGAGGACGCGCTGCCTGTCCTAGTGTCTTCATTCGGATATTCGCTGGCCACGGTCTATCGTATCCTCGAATCCGGCGAGGGTAGGTTTTGGGATCTTTACGAAACCCCCCTGCTGCTAGGGCGCCGCCAAGTTAAGATCCGTGGCCTCTCTTCGCTGGCGGAGTCGTTTGGTATCTCCTTCCTCTCTCCACCGCACAAATTATCATCTTTTAGCTGTCAGGGACGTGGGAATAAGAGAGCCCAGCTCTATGCCTCTAGCTTCAAACCGGCTGAGGGCTCTAGGAAGGGAAAACCGATATCGAGGGAGAGCATTAAGGCTGCTACCGGTGTTCGCCCGCGGCAGCAGCGGCGATACGAGAGGGCAGTTCGAGTGAAGAAGGTGGCCAACTTCGCTGTTCAGAAGGATGGTCAGGACAAGTTGGTCCCTGTGCCGCAGGTGGTTTCCGGAAAATCTAAGACCTGGGTAAAGAATCGGCGTTTGGGGAATACGTACTACTGTAGGGCCCTCCAGGCTTGCAGGGGCATGGTAAAGCGTGTCAATGGGGAACTGAGGCAGCGGTCTTCAGATAAGGGGGAGGCGCGACTGCTGAAACGTTTCTTCCTGAGTCCGCGAAGCCTTTTCAGGAGCCCTGTAAGGGCTGAAGAAGCCTTCCTCTTGGTTAAGCCCAAGGATAGGCTTATCCGGGGGAGATTGGAGTGGTGTGTTGCCTAATCTGAGCGTATTCTCAAAAAAGACCCCCCTACTAAGGGTTGGTATTAGCTCCAGGGAAAGGTGGGGAAAGTAGGGGGAGCTGAACGTGGACGGCGCGGCCGCGCAAAATTTTCGCCAACTCGACATAATGGCTGTAGTTCGCACCATGGAAACTGCCTTCCTATCGTTTTCTCGGTTATCTATGGCTGCCGGCTCATTTCTTCAGGGGCTGTGGCGTGGTGGTGGCACCACCAGGAGACAACTGGGGAAGGGGAGTGACCCGAGGATTATATCATGAGCATATAGCTCCCGAATAGAGTTCTATAGGGCTGAACGCCAGTTTATGCCTGAATAAAAAAAGTAATTACTTCTTTTCATTTACTAAAGCCCCTTTTGTAAAGTATTCTATCCTCAAAGCTATGTTTTGAGAGTGTAAATAGCTTCCGCACCTTAACAAAAAATGACTTGACCTTGATGGTAAGGCCGAGCTAACCCGAACGATTAAGCAAAAGCCCTTACCTTATAGGGGATAGCACCAAAGCCCCTAGAATGGGCAAGGGATAGGCTGAAAGTGAGTTAGTGTGTGCCAAGTAAGTCATTCATACTCAAGCCCTAATTCGGGGGGATATACGCTTAAATCTAATTGAGAGGTGAAAGCGTATGGTAGTCGAGTATGCGACCCCTGAATATATTGCGATGTTGCTCAATCCTGCACCGAGCAGACCGCAAGGGCGCAAGGTTTGGAGCGTTGACCTTGAAACTGTGTGGCTACCGTTCTTCACGGCCTCTAATGTCATGGGCAAAACGGTTATACCCCCCGAAGCTCTAGGCGCACCACTTCGGTTAGCGTACAGCAAGGATGGAGTTGCGAAGTTTAACCCCAATACGGGCAAGCCCGTTATTAGGGTGGCGAAGGAATTGGGCGAAGGAGTCAAGATGGTTCGTGAGAATCTAGTGGCTAACCTTCAACACTTCTCCGCAACAGTCCGCAAGAATAAGGCCGAGGAATACAAGGCCGAAGTTAGCACCAGCATAGAGGCAGGGAAGCCCATCAGAGAGGCCGACAGGATAGCGATAAGCAAGGCGGTGGCCGAAGCTATGGCCGAAGCTATAGCGAAGCAGGATAAGGCCGAAGCCCAGTCCGAAGCTCCCCAAACCGAAGCCCAACCCGAACTCGTTACAGCATAACCCGAACCGAAGCCCCCGAAGCCGAACCAGTACCAGCAAGTCCAAACATAAGCGTATATCCCCCGAATTAGGGCTTGAGATAGAGAGGGGGATATATGCCGAAGTGGGCAACGAACGAACGGCAAGCCCAAACGCTAGACCTATGGGCGAAGTACGGCAATCGTTGCTTGTTAGGCCATACGGCTTGTGATGACTTTGAACACTACATATACCGCAAGCCAAAGCCGTTATTCGGGATAAAGCCGAAGCCAATCAAGTGCGTGGATAGATACGGCAACCCCATACTTGATAACAACGGTCAACCGCTTTGGACTGTTGAATATAAGCTAATTCCCGATTGGGTAACTAACCCCGAAGTAATCCGCCTATATGACTTGAAACTTGCCGAAGTTATAGAGGACTGGATAAGAGAGGATAAGCAAGCCAAAGCGTACGAGCGCAAAGCAATATCCCGAATGTTACACCTTATCCCCGAAGTCGGAGCGTTAAGAGGGCAATTTAACGCTATCAGTCGGGACATATACCACGAAAGCCAACCGATTTACTTTATAGAGTGTTTGGGGATAAGTGGCCTAACCTTTAAGCCCTTCGCAAAAGTGCGGATAGCCTCTAGCTATACTCGGTTACTCGTTGACTTACAAGCACCTCTAGCTAGAGTTAGCAAAAACCGAAAGCGGAAGTTTATCCGCTATGGTAAGGGCTTGCCGATGGAAGTCGCAAAAGAAGTTGAACTAACGTGCAATAGGGCAATAGCGCACTATCTCAGTTAACAAAACCATCAAGGTCAAGTTGAGTTAAAACGAAAGCAAAAGACTCCCGGTTATCGGGAGTCTTTTGCTTTTTAAGAGCCTCTAAGCCACAGCGTACGGGGGCAGGGCGGAGCTTTGCCCCCCTATCATCGGTGTTAGAGGCTCTTTGTTTTATATGGCCAGGAAGGGGGTGAGACAGATGGAGTACATCTACTCCAGCTATAGAGGATACCGGCCTGGCGATGGTGAGAACGAAGCCCCGGCCGGTGAGCTGGAGGGTGACTGGAGGACATATGCCAAGATAGCCGAATACTTTGTCCGCAAGGTAAAGCTCGAGGATAGGGAGGACTTTCGACACAACCTTATCCTGGAGATGGCTAAGGTCAAGGCGAAGTATGAGGTCAAGGGAAAGCCCCTTACAGAGCCGGGGATGATGCGGGTTTGCAGCTACGAGCTAACCGCTTACTGGGAAAAGGAAAGGCTGCGAGCCAGGGGAATTGTCGTAGACTGCGGGAACTGCGGCAAAGAGCAGAGACAGAGGTGCAGGGATGAGGATCTGTATTCTCAGTGCCGCAATGCGAAGCGCTTCGTTAGCCTCAACCAACCCATTGACGACGATGGCATAGAGCTCTGGGAAGTCCTTGCCGATGACAACGCCCTGGACCTGGATGCCTGGGTTGACGCCAGGGCTGTCCTCCAGCGCTTCCCAAGAAAGCTCACCATGATTGGCTACAAAGAAATAGCCGGGATACCTCTGAGCGGTGAAGATAAAGCATACCTCAAGCTTTGGCGTGAAAACGGGAGACAGGAAAAGCCGAAGAGGATACCGGCCCGAAATTGGTATGACCTAGAGGAAACCATCCTGTCCCTTCTCAGGGACAATGGGGGGATGAGCAGGCGGGACCTCTACACCCGCCTCAACCTCTCTCCCCGGGAGCTTGGCTGGTACTGTGACCCCCTGATAAGGCAGGGGCTGATCAGGGAGGTAAAGAGGGAGAACGGCCGCGGCCGTCCTGCCACGCCTCTGCTGGTAGTCGTGCGGCCAGGCGATCCACTGCCTGAGCCCAAGCCTGATAAAATGGAGCTCATCCGGCAAGCCTACTTTGCGGAGCAAAAGAACATCACTCAGATAGCCACAGAGCTCCACCATAGCAAAAAAACAATACGAAGGGCTATCCGCATGGAAGGTGAAAACCGAGCACAAGTCGAAGCCAAGACAAAAGAACCTGTAGCCGTAGCCCAGGACCCCCAGAAATCCTTATTCTAACTGTAGTGGGCCGTGCAAAACTCAATCACCGCTTAAAAGCGATACCTCTTTCACGCTCAACCGCTTACCATTATCGGGGGTGAAATAGTCCTTTTCAGGACTTTTCCACGACCCTACAAGGGGAAAACTCCCGTTAACCACTTCCCAAAACCGCCCAGATTTCGATTACGGAGCGTCTCTCGCTGTAAAATAGGGGACCCCGGGCAAAGTCAGCAGCTCGGAGTCCCCCTTTTGTACTGTAACTGCACATTTCAAGCAATTGTGCAACATCTGCCGCGTCGTTCAATAGATAGAGCTCAGACTCGATGTTATGGCAGATACTTTCTTCTTCTAGCCCAGCCTGCATATTCGGATTGCTGACCCCATGCTTCCCAAGCAGAGAGTCGAGGGTTCGAATCCCTTCACCCGCTCCAGCTTCGAAAATTAGGATTCCCCCGGAAAAAACCCTGTTTTTTGCTGACCCAGGCAAGGACTTTACGCTCCCTTTGGGTCAGTACAGTATCTTGCGGTCTAGGCATATTGATTAATAATCCACCGATGCGGTAAGCACCAATTTAATTCGCGGGCGAGCTTCTGTCAAGCTGGCGACCTCAGTACGCATCACAGTAGCACTTTGGTGAACATCAAATCTGCCAAAGTGGGTTGGTTTCGTTTTCAGACAAAGCAAACAGCAATATGCGTTCCGTCAAGCCATCTTTAATGTCAAAAACCTCTAAGCTGACTCTTTCTATTTGGCTTTCCAAATCGGGGCACGCTTCTCCATGAAGGCCTTGGGTCCCTCTCTGGCATCTTCGGTGGATAACACCATCAAGGACATCAGACGCTCGATGGAGTAGGGGGCACCGAGGGCAAGTCCTCTGAGCACGGACTCTTTGATCGCCTGCACTGCGAGTGGTCCATTTGAGCAGATCTTCTCTGCATATTCCATGGCTGCAGGCATCAGTTGCTCGCGGGGCACGACCTTGTTGATCAGCCCATATTGCACAGCTTCTTGAGCGGTGATCTGGTTGGCCGTGAGCAGCATCTCCATAGCCCGGCAGTATGGTATCTGGCGCGGCACTCTGACTGTTGTCCCTCCGCCCGGGAAGAGCGCCCAGGTGGGTTCCATTATGGCGAACACTGCGTTCTCGGAGGCTACCCTGATGTCTGTGCCGAGGAGCATCTCTAATCCCCCGCCCATGCAGAAGCCGTTGACTGCTGCGATGACAGGCTTAAAGAGGTCGAACCCGCGGAGGACAGCGGTAAGCGACTTAGCGGCCTGGGGATCTGATTGGAGCTCTCGAAGGTCGGACTGGGTGATCTTGGGCAGGAATGTCTTGAGGTCTCCTCCCACGGAGAAGGCGGTCTTGCCGGCCCCGGTGATGATGGCTACCCAGATATCCCGGTCATCTCTAACCTTTACCCAGGCATCGCAAAGCTGGTCCATCATCTCGTCGTCCATGGCATTGAGGGCCTCGCGACGGTTCATAGTGACGATGGCTATGTGCTCCTTTTTCTCAAAAAGTACTGCTGGCATGTTCCTCCTCTTCTTTATTTGGATTTGTTAATGCTCTTGCTTCTGGTAGCTGGCTTGAACTTGGGCAGGTACCAGTCCTGTTCTTCGACCTTCTCGAAGGTAAGCTCGAGCGGCATGTCCATATGGATATCCTCGTTCTTGCAGCCTACTATGTTGCTGTGTATGCGCGGCCCTTCCTCCAACTCTACGATGGCGACATTAGTATTTAGGCTTTCCTTAAACCATCTGTAGCTATCAACTCTAGGGGGTTTTAGCCAGCGAGTAACCTATATTAGGTCTATTTAGAATTATTTTTGGGTCGCTAGGGTCTGCTTCGATCTTCTCCCTCAGGCGCCTGATATGAACCCTGAGGCTCTCGACGCACCCGGGGTAATTATCTCCCCATACTGATTCCGCGAGCCGTGAGTAACTTACCGTCTGACCAGCGTCTCTCATCAGGCACTGAATAATCCGATTCTCAATAATGGTGAGGCTTATCTCTTGTCCACTATTTAAAAGTTGAAATGCGGAGGGATCGTAGCGCAAAGACCCGCAAATTATAGGCATTTCTCCTACCAAAGGAGTATGCTTGCGCAGTTGAACCTTTAACCGTGCTAACAATTCAGACTGTTTGAAGGGCTTCACAATATAATCGTCAGCTCCTAACTCAAGACCTTTAACGATATCGTCTTCTCCTGCCCTAACAGTAAGTATTACAACTGGGACAGAAGAAAAAAGGCGGATTTGTCTCAATACCTCATACCCACTGATATCAGGAAGGCCTAGGTCAAGGATAACAATATCTACAGCTTCATTATTGACTAGCTTTGCTCCCTCCCCTCCCTGGTCAATAGCGACCAGTCGAGCCTCAGGCCAGCGTAATGCGAAAGCTACTGAAATAGACTCCACAATCTCAGGGTCGTCTTCGATAATTAGCACCTGCCACAACTTGCCTTCCTTGTTCGACTCTGTTGTATCTTGAACGATCCCTCCCAAAGGCAATGAAAAACTGAAAGTTGAACCTTTGCCTAATTGGCTATTCAGCCATATCTGTCCCCCGTGAAGCTCCACCACTGTCTTGCAGAGAGCAAGCCCTAGCCCTAGTCCACTAAAGTGCTCCCCATCACTTTCGATGCGATGATATGGGTTGAATAGCCGCTTCTGCTCATCATCAGATATCCCACGACCGGTATCCTGAACCTCAATAATAATTGCACTGCCCTTCTCTGTAGCCCGGACGATTATGCTTCCGCCCTTAGGTGTGAATTTAAAAGCGTTGCTGAGGAGATTGGTCACAACCTGATGCAGACGGGCCGAATCAGCTTGAACCATAGGAAGAGAAGGAGGCAGATCCAAGACTAATGATTGCTGGCGGTTTGCAGCCACAGGACTCATATCTTCAACCACATCTCGAAGTAGTTGCATCACGTCAACTGTTTCGAGATTCAACTGGAGCATGCCAATCTCACTTCGTGCTAGGTCCAAAAGTTCATCGATTCTCTTGTTCAGGTTGGATGCGCTCCTGCTGATACTTCTAGACAAGCGCAGCATAGGCTCATCACGAAGCTCAGAAACCAGCAATTCGCTCGAAGCTTGCACTGAGGTGAGCGGAGTCTTCAGCTCGTGTGCCAACGCTCTTGTGAATTCCACCCTTCTCTTCATCTCAGCTTCCAGTTGCTCACGCAAGTCTCTTTCCTGCTTGTAAAGCTCCTTTAGCTTCACCTCTGCGTTTTTGCGCTCGGTTATGTCGATAAAAGAGGCCATAAGACAGATAGGTTTGCTAGACTCATCTTTTACCACGCTTGCCGATAGAAGCACGTCGAAGTTTGAGCCGCTTTTCCTCGACGCGACTGCTTCCCCTTGCCAGCTTCCTTTTTCCAGCAGCGTCCTTACTGTCTCTGCAGCCTGTTCTGGGTATCGCCACAATTCCGTATAAGGCTTTCCAAGGACCTCCTCATAACTATCATATCCCCAGATGTTAAGAAAGGAATTATTCACGTATTCAATATCCCCTTCGAGGTTGCCGAAGGCAATCGCATTCAGAGAGGATGCTATGGCAATATCCTTTATCCTCAATTCACCTTCCGCATGCTTGCGCTCAAGGATCTCGTGGCGAAGTTGTTCATTAGCTTTTGTTAGCTCGAGAGTACGTTCTTGTACTAGCTCTTGAAGGTGATGGTGGTATTTTGCCAATTCTGTTTCAGCCTTTCTGCGCTCAGTGATATCAATGAAATTAACAACAATACCTCCCACAGCCGGATCGTGAAGAAGGTTGTTGCCAACGATTTCAATAGTATGCCAGGAGCCATCTTTGTGTTTAGCACGCAGCTCAGCATGCATTTTGGAGCCTGCATTTTGGGTCAACTGAGCAAAGGCATTATTTGCCTTTGCTACATCATCTGAGTGAACGAACTCAAACCATCTCTTCCGAATTTGATCTCCTGGTTCATATCCTAATATACGTTGATAGGATGAACTCCAGTATCGGACGGTTGAGTCACCATCCAGAATGATAATGGCATCCTGAGCATTTTCGATAAGAGATCGAAAATATTCCTGCTGGAGTTGTAATGCTACCTCCGCATTCTTGCGCTCGGTGATTTTCTCCACAGTCAAAAGAATCAGGTAGGTTTCATCTACTCCGGTACGTATCCGTCGGGCATCCACAGCCACTATCTGACGCCCAAGGGTCTCGAAGTTATGCTCCACCTCGAAGCTATCAACGGCGTTGTTCATGGGTAAAACTTGCTCCAGCAACTCCCGTACCCTCGAAGTATCCCACTTCCGGTTGCCTACTTCGTAAAACAACTTTCCCTTAATCTCCTCAGGTGATAGTTCGAAAATCTGGTAGAAAGAATGGTTTGCCCAAACCACCCGCAAGTCGGTATTCAGCATCACTAGAGGCTCATGCACTATCTCTAGAATATCACTAGTGTGTTTATAAGCTTCCTGCATCGCCTCCTGTGTCCGCTGGAATGATTCACTGCTTGGTTCTTGGTCTGTCTGCATTCCTTTACATTGTCTCCTAAATTGCGTTTTAGGCTCTGTTATCTGGGGTCTTTGCCCACCCCGATACTACAACCGCTATTTGTTACTGTCAACTCAGTCATAAGCCCAGAATTCGGCTAAAATGTATGAAATCTGTTGTTTCCCCACTAAATCTTTCGAGGAAGCACTGGCCACATAAAGCGATCGAGATGCACATACAGTGCAATCTTACTTCAATATATAATGTGGCGGCTACCCAGAGTTGCTAAGGCATACTGCTAATGTAGTTGTTCTTCTTACTTTTTACTTTGCCTATTAACCCGTCTACAAAAAATGGACCATAAAGCCTGCTGCTGTGAATTAGAACAAAGAAATCAAGCGGATTAAAAATGTGTTACAAGCAGATTACAGTTTTGTAACAACGAACAATTTAGGTATTGTCAGGGAATTGATTCCCCATAGTGACTGTAGTATATTTCAAAACACCACCGGCAACATATGTATAAGAATATATTGGAAAAATACTGCTAAAAAAGTCAAAGGCTTCAATGTTGCAATCTCGGAGTCGACAAAAATCTCGGTATTCATTGGTTGAGTTGCTGAACTCAGTGTTGAAACGACTCTGCATGGCATCGTGACACCATCATCCAAGTGAGCGAGATCTTGGTTTCCTGTTCTCTATTATATGACCACTGGATAAGGAGGTGATTATATGTAGCGCTTTCACCAATAAGATGGCGAGACACAATCTTGAATCTTGAATTTAACCCAGTGGAGGTAAGTTGAAATGGCATTAAGCGAAAAGGATAGGTCTCTGATAGGGAGAGAATCCGCGCCTATATATGCCCCAGATGAGGTGTGCAAGCCTATGATAAGGCACTGGGTGGAAGCTGTGGAGGATGCAAATCCCCTGTACACCGATGAGGAGTATGCCAGAAGCAGCAAGTACGGGGGCATTATCGCTCCTCCCCAGATGATGATGGTTTGGTGTATGCCGCGTATGTGGCCCTGGCCTGAGTTCCCCTGGGTTCCCATGGCTGAGCTCGAACTCCCCGGCGACTACGACACTTATGTGGCCACAGATATGATTCGTGAATTCTATTTGCCAGTGCGCCCAGGCGATATACTGAGCTATACCATGAAGTTGGACGGCGTGTCGGAGGAAAAAAAGACCCGCATAGGGAAAGGTCACTTCATCACCACTACCCAGATTTACCGCAATCAGAGAGGTGAGATAGTAGGTAAGGAAATCCGCACTGTGTTGAAGTACAAACCGGAAACATAGAAAGAAACTGATTGCTCGCGAAGGAGGTTAGTAATGCAGAAGTGGAAAAAACTTCACTGGGAGGATGTGGCGGATGGTCAGGATATCGGTTCTTACGAGATGCAGATGGATGCGGTCAAGATTAGCTGTGGCGCCTGGGCTACGAGAGACAGTAACCCCATACACCACGATAAAAGTTTTGCTGAAAGAGGTAGTCTTAAGGACATTATTGTAAACATCATGCATTCTGAGGGCCTGTTATGTAGGCTGGCGACCGACTGGAGTGGGCCCACAGGCGAGCTAAAGAGGAATCGATTCAACATCAGGGGCTCTTGCATTGCCGGTGATACCTGTACTGTTTCAGGCAATATCATTAAGAAATATATCGGCCAAGAGGACAACTATATGAAAGGCCTGCATCTGGTGGACCTGCAGGTTAACGCCTTGGCCAGCGGTAAACCTTTCTGCGATGCAGTGATTACCTTGGCTTTGCCCGCAAAGGTTGATAAAAGCAGTCACTAACAGGGCTACCTCTTTAGGCCTTTCTTTAGAAGTAGATTGAGCAAATTAAGGAACAATAAAGGAGATTTTGGGAAGATGGCAAGGAAGGCGGAAAGTTTAAAAGATAAAGCTTGTATTGTTGGTATCGGGGAGACCGAGTACTCCAAGAACTCCGGGCGCAGCGAGATGCGCCTGGCGTTGGAGGCGATAAAAGCAGCCTGCGAAGATGCCGGGATAAGCCCCAAGGAGATCGATGGCATAGTGAGATTCTCTGTGGACAGCAATCAGGTGGACGAGATAGCTAGGAATTTCGGCATAGAAAACCTAAGGTTTTTCCCAGAGATTTACTTCGGTGGCGGCGCCGGTTGTGCCATAGTTCAAATGGCAGCCATGGCAGTGGCTCTAGGCAAGGCTAATTACGTAGCGAGCTTCCGTGCACTGAACGAACGTTCCGGTTTCCGCTATGGCCAGATGTCAGCAGCTATGCCAATGGCCGGGCACTTCCAGTACTCCATACCTTTCGGCTTGATGGCACCAGGGTCCATGGTTGCGATGATGGCCATAAGGCATATGTACCTCTACGGAACTAAGACCACCGACTTCGGCGAGGTGGCTGTAGCATTTAGAAAGCACGCCAACAGAAACCCCAAGGCTATGATGCATGCAAAGACACTGACACTCGAAGACCATGCCAATGCCAGGATGATCGCCTATCCGCTGCGTCTGTTTGATTACTGTCAAGAGACCGATGGAGCTGCTGCTGTGATTGTGACTTCTCCGGAGAGGGCGAAACACCTGAAGCAAAAGCCTGTCTACATAATGTCTGCTGAGCAGGGGACCGGCAGTTGGATGGAGATGATGACCAGCTACCAGCGCAAGAATATCGAAGTCTTGGAAGAATATACGCATATTGCCTCTCATCTATGGAAGGAGGCAGGGATAGGTCCCAAGGATATAGACTGTGCCCAGTTCTACGACGCCTTCACCCCACTAGTGATAATGCAACTGGAGAGCTTTGGTTTTTGCAAGCTTGGCGAAGGAGGCCCATTTGTAAGGAATGGAGCTCTGCAAATAGGTGGTAGACTTCCCACTAATACCAGTGGTGGCGGCCTCTCTGAGGCTTACGTCCACGGCCTTAACCAGATAGTTGAAGGTGTACGTCAGATTAGAGGTACCTCGCCTGTACAGGTGCCTAACTGTAGACATGTGTTAGTGACTAGCAGCAGCTGTGTTCCGACCGGTGCGTTGATTTTACATTGACTTCGTGGAGGTAATGAAATGACTACTGAAGTAGCAAGGCTCGAACCAGTTCCAGGCCCCGTTAACCAAGAGTACTATGATGGGCTGAAGCGGCATGAGCTGCTGCTACAGAAATGCAAGAAGTGTAGCAAATTCCGCTTCTGGCCAACCGAGATGTGCCCTTTTTGCAACTCTTTTGACCACGAATGGGCCCGCTGCAGCGGCAGGGGCACAGTGCATAGCTATACCATCCAGCACGCTCCTATGCCGTATCCCTGGCCAGTATTGCTGGTGGAGCTTGAGGAAGGGCCTCGCCTGGTGAGCCACGGGCTGATGACGCCAGAGGAGGTGCAAATCGGCATGCCAGTGGAGATAGATTACGAAAAAATCAGCGATGAGATAACGCTCCACGCGTTCAAAAAAGCGAAATAGGGTAAAAAGTTAGGCATTCGGTTATCGCTTGTTTCGAGATTTAAGGTCTTCAACAACTCTGTAGATATTATACGGCCGAGGTGCGAGGAGTACTTGATACATTCCAAAAAAATCGTGGGCAGCATATCCAAAGCAATGTACGATGTCGTAGATAGCAGCCCAAAGAAATCTGATAGGGGGAGGAACAACGATGCCTAAGCCACTGGAGGGCATCAGGGTGCTGGACTGGACAGCGTGGCAACAGGGACCGATCGCTACCGCGCTGCTAGCGGACATGGGTGCTGAGGTAATCAAAATAGAGCCACCTAAGGGCGAACCTGGTCGAGGTATGCTGAGGATGTACGGGCGGGATTTGCCATTGAATTTCTACTACCAGAACCAGAATCGGGGCAAGAAGGGGATCGTACTGAACCTGCAAAAGGAGATGGGTAGAGAGGTTCTCTATAAGCTAGTTGAAAAATCGGACGTTTTTGTGACCAACTATCGCGAAAGTGTTGTCAATAGATTGAAAGTGGATTATCAAACGTTAAAGAAGTACAACCCGAAGCTTATCTATGCCTATAGCTCTAGCTACGGGCCCGAGGGGCCAGATGCTGACAAGATGGCTGCTGATTTCGCTGGACAGGCAAGGGGAGGCATGTGGAGTATTACCCAATCGGAGGACCTAGTGCCAACACCTATCGGAGCTGGCTTTGCCGATGAAGTTGGGGGGGTGATGTCAGCATATGGGGTATTGCTGGCCATTATCGCGAGAGAACGATTCGGCATTGGACAAAGGGTGGACGCCTCGCTATTGGGTGGTCAGATTGAAATGGGGCGTCTTCTATTGCACGCGTATCTGGCAATGGGTGTACTTCCACCAGGATCGCTGTTAAAGGGTGCTAGAAACCCACTCTACTACCTCTACCAAGACAGCGTCGGCAAATGGTTCGTCATTGCTGCGTTACAAGCAGACAGATTCTGGCCTCAATTCTGCAAAGTATTTGGCCTCGAGGAATGTGAGAAAGACCCCAGGTTCGAAAATCAGATAGTGAGAGGGGATAACTTTGACGAATTTATGCCCAGAATGAAAGAGATTGTACGTACCAAACCAAGGGATGAATGGTTGAAGCTCCTCGAGGAGGCTGGGCTCCCAGTAGCACCAGTCAACGATTATTCCGACGTAGCCAGGGATCCACAGGTCCTAGCCAATGAATACATCGTGGAAATCGAGGATCCCATTCACGGAAAGCTTAAGCTCCCGGGTATCCCAGTGCGGCTGAGCGAAACACCAGGCAAGGTGGAGAAGCTCGGCCCTGAGCTGGGTCAGCATACTGAGGAAGTGCTAATGGAGCTTTGTGGCTATACGTGGGATGACCTGGCCAAATTGAGGAACGAGGGAGTCTATTGAAGTAAAACCTTAGAAACTCAGCCGAACGTGACTGGATTTGCTTCTTATTTAGAGAGGAGAGCCAATGGCTAAAGCAGGGTCGAAAGGTAAGGGGCTGTCTACAGCAGAACAGATATATCAAGACCGAAGTCAAAGAGCCAGACAATTAAGGAATAATGGCAAGAAGATAGTCGGATATTTCTGTGCCTATACGCCGGTGGAGATGCTGACCGCAGCCGGCCTCGTTCCTCATAGAATCATGGGCAACCCTAGGGAACCAGTGGTCCGTGCCGACATCTATCTTGAAAGCATCGTGTGCTCCTTCGTTCGCAGTTGCTTTGATGTTGCTCTCCGCGGAGGCTACGATTTCTTGGATGGTTTTGTAGCATGCCACGCCTGCGACAACATAGGCAAGATATATAACATCTGGCGCCATAATTTCAAACCTTCGTTTTCATACTTCGTCAACGTGCCAAATACTACTTCCCCAGCTTCTCTGAAGTTCTTTCGAGCCGAACTTGGCACATTCCGAGAGCGTCTTGAGACATTCGCAGGTAACAAACTTACAGAGCATCGCTTAGTTGAAGCCATCAAGCTGCACAATGAGAATAGGGTCCTGATGAGGGAAATCTATGCGCTAAGGAAACCTGACCCCCCCCTACTTTCAGCAGTTGAGATGAACAAGGTACTGGTTGCCTCACAGAGCATACCGGTGGAGGAATCGAACGAGTTCTTGCTTGGTGTCATTCGAGACGTCAGGAAGCGTCATAACGGTCCGACGCGCAAACTCGTCAGGCTCATGCTCGTTGGGTCTGAGATTGACGACTCCCCCCTTTTTGGGCTGGTCGAGGACAGCGGGGCCAATATAGTTGTGGACGATGCGTGCGTGGGCACCAGAATCTACTGGCATGATGTGAAGACCGAGGGTGACCCTTTGGATAACCTGGCCACGCGCTACCTGGAACAGGTGAAGTGTCCTCGAACTGTTAGGCAGCAGACAAGAAGTAGGGAGGAGGACCTGGAAAATAGGTTCGGCCATATCCTAAGTATGGCGCGAGAATTCGGTGTGAACGGTGTTATTCTGTATGTACTCAGGTATTGTGACAACTTTGGTTTCGATGTCCCGGATTTGAAGAGCTACCTAGAGAAGGCTGGCCTACGGGTTCTTCATATTGAGGACGACTACCTGATAAGCAGCGCCAGGCTCAAAACGCGGATTGAAGCATTCATAGAGATGATCGGCTAAAGGGGGTAAGGATGGCAGAAGCACCAAAAGCGAAAACCACAGCGGTCAAGTCCACCGAGATTGTTAGGAAGGTGCCTCGCCTGATCAAGGCTATGCTCGCGGAGGCTCACGACGCTAAGGCGCAAGGGAAGCCAGTAGCCTACTGCTTCCTAGGGAATAATTGTGACGAGATTGTGCGGGCTATGGGCATAGCACCAGTCTGGCCCGAGAACTGGGCTGGATTCTGCGCCGCCGTACACCTTGCAGAGCCTTTCTTAAATAAAGCCAGCGCCGAGGGCTTTTCCGATAAACTTTGTACCTATGCCACCTGTGGCCTTGGCTTCGATACTATCCGCCATGAGTTGGGAGAGGCGCCGCCAGATGCACCCTTCGGCGGCATGCCAAAGCCGGATGTGATGATTGGCATCGGTCTGATTTTCTGCGACGCCAGACATAAATGGTTTCAAGCCGCGCAACGCTATGTAGATGTCCCCCTGTACACTATGGGCCTATTGGCCCCGCCTTACGATGTCGACCCCAATGAGGTAGGGAGCTATTACGTCGACTACATGGTGGAGGAGCTAAAGGGCCTGGTAGAATTTCTGGAGCAAGTGACGGGCAGGAAGATGGACTGGGAGGACCTGAACCACCGCATCGATGTAAGCGATGAGACTAACAGGGTATGGTATGAAGCTTATCAGTTGCGAAAGGCGATCCCAGCCCCTATGCCGACGCAGGATGCCATGAGCGCGTTCGTCCCCGGCTGGTGTTTGCTGGGCACCCAGACAGCGCTCGACTTCTGCCGAGACCTCTATAACGAGGTCAGTTATCGCGTGGAGAATAAGATTGGGGCGATCTCCGAAGAGAAGTATCGCCTCCTGTGGGGCATGGGCATACCCCCCTGGTTCATGTTGCAGTTATTCAACTACTTTGAGACCTACGGGGCAGTGTTCCCGATCGAAGCCATCTATAGGCCGTTTGAACCAGTGGAGATACCGGCGGGCGTGAGTCATCCTTTGGAGCGACTGGCATGGAGAATATACAAGCGCGGTACCTATAGACACAATAAGGCCAGAAATCGCTCGGGGGATGCTGATGTTGAGCTTCTCATCGACTTTATTGATGACTATAAGATCGACGGTGTGGTTTTGCACCGGGCCTACTCGTGTCGCACAGTGCACACTGGCCAACTTCATCAGCTTGCTCTACTCAAGCAATATCGGAATCTTCCATCATTACTTATAGAAAGCGACATGGTGGATGTGCGCAGCTTCTCCGAAGAAGAGATAAAGAACAAGATAGAAACATTCATCGAAATTGTGGACGCCCACAAGAGATCTGGAAAAGCGTAGCCACCTTGGATATGTATTGCCATTAAGGCGCTATGTGAAGGGGTAGAAGTAGCACGGTTGACAAATGTTTCCCCTGTTCTATTTGCAGCAAATAATCAGTTATGCGAGGTGACCGATGGGAGAGAGTATCTTTGTTGGAGGCAATGAGGCTGTTGGCTGGGGGGCGCTAAGTGCTGGTTGTCTTTGCTATTTCGGCTATCCGATATCACCTCAGAATGAAATCATAGAGTTCTTCGCCCGGGAGATGTCCAAAAGAGGCGGGGTGTTTGTCCAGGCTCAGTCCGAGACTGGGACGATAGGTATGCTTTATGGTGCCGCTGCCTGTGGGGTTCGAGCCATGACTTCCACCTCAAGTCCCGGCTGGGGCCTGATGCAGGAGGGCATGTCCAACCTCGCTGGTGCTCGTCTTCCCTGTGTAGTCGTCTTGGTGCAGAGGGTAGGGCCCGCGGTCCAGAACCTTCAGCACGCTCAGATGGATTACAATAGTGTCACCAAGGGTGGCGGTGGCGGTGGCTACAAGAACATAGTTTTGGCACCAGCCTCAGTACAGGAGACCCACGACTTAGTGCAGCTCGCTTTCTACTTGGCTGACAAATACCGTAACCCTGTGATAGTGCTAACAGATGCTCTAACGGGCCATATATTCGAGCCCCTGGAGGTCAAGACCCTCGACTTTGGTCCACTTCCCGATAAAGCGGATTGGGCGCTAAGGGTTCGAGGTAAGCGAAAAGATGGAAAGCACATCGTATCACCTGCCAAGGGCATGGTGGAGGGCTACATAGATTACCTCTGCGACTTGAGACAGAAATACCAAGCGATGGAGTCGGAGCTAAGGTACGAGGACTATCAGATGGAGGATGCTGAACTCGTTGTTGTGGCCTATGGATACTGTGCTCGGGTTTCTCAGGAGGCAGTAGATATAGCCCGGGCTCAAGAGCTCAAGGTGGGGCTGCTTCGGCCAATAACCCTCTGGCCATTCCCTTACCAGAGGATCCGAGACAAGGCGGCTCAAGGGTGCAAGTTTTTGGTAGTGGAGGATAGCCTGGGGCTGATGATCGAGGATGTCAGGATGGGGGCTGAAGGAAAGGCTAAGGTTTCCTTACTGGACATAACTTGTCGTCATCTCCCTTCAGAGGATGGCATGATAATGCCAGGGAAGGTATTGGAAGAAATAAGGAGATTGCTGTGAACAAGGAAGCAAAAAGGATAGCCAAAGAGAAAGTTGCAGGAACGCCAGCTTTGTTCGTAACGGAGTGGTGGACAGAATTTCTATGGGACATGTATTGCCCCGGTTGCCAGACGCCACTTGTGGGACGTATCATCGCCGAAAACCTCGAGGAGCTAGGCGTTGGGGATAGGACTGTAATGGTTATGGGTAATGGCTGTCATGCTTTTTTGGCAGGGGGCCTAGACTTCGACGTCACAAGCGGTGGACACGGCCGCGCTCCGGATATCGCTACCGCTATGAAGCGTATCTGGCCAGACGCCATTGTATTCACTGTCCAGGGAGATGGAGATTGTATTGCCATTGGGGCTGATGCTCTGATCGGGGCGTTGGGTCGAGGCGAGAAGTTAACTATTATCATGGTCAACAACACCAACTACGGCACCACCGGCGGACAGCTAGCGCCGACCACCATCGTAGGGCAGGTAACCACCACCAGTCCCCGGGGAAGAAACCCGGGAACCGAAGGATACCCAACACATACTGCTGAACTCGTGGCTACATTTAAGGGGGTAGCCTATAGTGCTAGGGGTTCGCTCCACACCGCAGCCGATTACCGACGGACGAAGGGATACATTAAGAATGCATTTCAGAGGCAGATAGAGGGAGTGGGCCTCAGCTTCGTTGAGGTTATCACGGCCTGCCCTCCCAATTGGCATATGACTCCAGTAGAGAGCCTAGCCTGGATAAAGGAGAAGGTGATTCAAGAATTCCCCTTGGGAGAGTTCAAAAACGTAGCTCACATTGAATAGTAATTGTTGGGAGGAAGGCATGGTTAGAGGTGAAGTAGTTATGGCTGGGATCGGTGGCATGGGTGTCTTGGTAGCTGGTCAGATCCTATCACATGCAGCTTTCCAGCGGCACAAACATGCATCCTATGTTCCATCCTACGGCTTCGCTAGGCGTGGCGGGAACTCAGAGTACACTGTCATTTTCTCCGATGAAAAGATTTCGTCTCCAATTTTGGACCAAGCACAGGTGGTAGTGCTCCTCGATAGCTCTCAGTTTGGAGTCTATGAATCCAGGGTGCGCCCTGGGGGGGTATTCATTGTTGAGAAGTCCGGGCTCACTGCTGATAGGGAGAGGCAGGACTATAAGCTCTACATGCTCCCGACTATGGAGATCGCTGTCAGCATGGGCGCGAGCGTGCTCGTTGGGCTAATCATGCTCGGAGCATGTGTTGCGATTATAGGATCGATCTCCCAGCGACTCATCGAGGCTGAGCTCCGTATAAGGTATGGAGATAATGAGAAGTCATTGGCGCGAAATATAGAAGCCTTCAGGCGCGGGCTCGAGCTAGGGAAGAGCGCTAAATAGAGACTCATTTCCTTGGTGTGGGCGTAAGGGGTGAAAAGATGGCGTTTGAGGTAGCCCAGCTTCTGGAATTACCAGGGATGCCTGACTACGAGAAGATATTTAAGCATGCTGGCGTCGAGGTGGAATTGATTAAGAAAATAGACCCAATTCCACTAACTGAGGATCAGATCATCACCGCAGTGGGAGATGCTAATGCTGCAATCGCAGGAACCACCGTCCAGCCGTTTTCAAAAAGAGTATTAGCGACACTACGCAATTGCAGATTCGTCATGAGTATCGGAATTGGCTATGATAACCTGGATGTGGATGCAGCCACAGAACTCGGCATCTTGGTTGCTAACATTCCAGACTATTGCCTGGAGGAGGTATCGGACCATGCTATGGCTCTGATCTTGGCCTGCACTAGAAGGGTTGTCCAGTTGGACGGAATTGTGAAAAGAGGAGGCTGGAAATCGCAGGCAGAGCCTTACATTCAAGGTGAAATATGGCCCAAGCTATCCAGGTTGCGTGGGCAAACGCTTGGCCTCGTCGGCTTGGGGCGAATTGCGCGGGCTTTGGTACCGAAGGCAAAGGGTTTCGGGCTTAAAATTATCGCCTATGACCCCTGTATAGCTATAGATGTATTTCGGGAGTTGGAGGTAGAAAAGGTAAAACTGGACCAGTTGCTGACCAGGTCGGACATTGTCTCGGTTCATGTCCCCCTGATCCCAGAGACGATGCACCTTTTAGGCCTCGAGCAATTAAAAAAGATGAAACCCACTGCTTGTCTTATCAATACCGCCCGTGGCGCGGTGGTGGATCACGAGGCACTATACTTAGCTTTGAGCCAAGGCTATATCTCTGCTGCGGCTCTTGATGTTACCGACCCAGAACCTCTCCCTACTGATAGTCCTTTGCTAAAGCTTGATAACAGCATAATCACGGCCCACTGCGGAGGCATTTCACCCCTATCCTTTGATGAAATGCTACGTCGTCCCGGAGAGGAGATAATCAGGGTGGTTAGGGGAGAGTGGCCTGTTGGTCTGCTTAATCCTCAGGTTAAGGCAAGGTACTACAAAAGATGGGGCCGGGCTTAAGGTAACAACAGGGAAAGCTCACGCATAAAGACGTAGCAAGGAGGAATGATGGCTAGGGGTGAGATTGTTATAAACGAGGCAATTTGCAAAGGATGCGGCTACTGCGCCAAATTCTGCTCTCGAGGGGGCATTGTAATGTCCAGCGACAAGTTCACGCCCAAAGGTTATGTCCTTCCTGTCTTCGCCCATCCCGATAAGTGCAATGCCTGCGGCGTCTGCTGCTGGATGTGCCCCCGCTTTGCCATTGAGGTATATAAATATTTAGAGACCTCACCCGGCGGGAGTTAAAGCGACGTTTCAGCGTGAGCGGCGAGAGGCGATATTTGCAGTGAAAACGAAAATAACCCAGTTGCTCGGAATAAAATACCCGGTAATCATGGCAGCAATGGCATGGATCGGCGATGTCAATCTAGCTGTTGCCGTCTCTAAAGCTGGTGGTTTAGGGACTCTAGGCCCCAACGCTGGACAAGTAGAAGTCACCAGGGATGTCTTCGAGACAGGGGAGCGCCTAAGAGAGCAGATTAGACAGATAAGAAGACTTACCAATAAACCCTTCGCGGTAAATTTTGTTGTGGGTGTAACAGGATTAGATAGAGAATTTAGCGATCGATGTGTAGAAGTAGGGATCGAAGAGCGAGTACCGATAGCCATAGTCTCCCAAGGAAACCCAAGGGTATACACCAAGAGGCTGAAGGATGCCGGCATGAAGGTCTTACATTGTTGTTCCTCCGTTGAACATGCCAAGAAGGCAGAAGCTGCAGGAGCTGATGCTGTAGTCGCGACGGGTTTTGAGGGTGGTGGTCATAGCGGCTTTTATGAGGTCACTACATTTTGCTTGGTGCCCGCGGTAGCTGATGCGGTCAAGATACCGGTAATTGCTGCTGGAGGAATTGGAGATACCCGAGGGCTTGTGGCCGCCTTAGCCTTGGGAGCTGAAGGAGTTTACATGGGCACCCGATTCATAGCTACCAAGGAATGCCGTGCTCATCCCAACGTAAAAAAACTGATACTAGATTCCAATGAGACAAGCTCGGTAGCAATAAGGCATGGCATTATGGGCCAATCAGGGCCAGGAGATCGTGGTTTTAAGGAGGAGCGTCGCGGCGTCTTGAGGATGCTCGTCGATGATCATATTCACGAAACTTTAGAGCGGGAAGGGTACACTTACGAAGCTCTGGCACCCTTTATGGTACTCCCATCCCCTGAAAAGGGAAGCAGCAGCACAGCAGCTTCGCTTGTACATGGTGATGTCACCGGCCACGCCATCATGGCCGGGGGGCAAGGCGTTGGCATGATTAAAGATATTCCAACTTGTGAAGAACTAATTAAGCGTATTGTTACGGGGGCAGAAAAAGTGATGGAAGCACTAAGGACAAGGGTATTAGCCTAATCGATAAGGTGGCTTTGGAGAATATCAAAGATGAAGCTAGGGCTATCTAGGTTCAAGGTGGTGTCCTAAGATTTAGGAAGAGGAGGAGAACACGGACTTCGAGTTTAGCGAACAACAGGAGAGGTTTAGAGGAGAGGTACGTGGTTTTCTGCGAAGAGAGCTTACCCCAGAGTTCTTGCGCCAGGTTGGGGCAAGGCCACCAGCATATCTTGCTTATTCACCGGAGTTTACCCGCAAGCTAGTGCAGAAGAGCTGGCTAGGAATAGGTTGGCCTAAGGAATACGGAGGACAAGGTCACCCCTATATGGAACAGCTGGTTTTTAACGAGGAGCTAGCATATCACAGGGCGCCGATAGGCAGCCATTTCTTTGCTGAGACTATGGCAGGTCCTACGCTGATGAGAGTTGGCACTTCTGAGCAGAAGAAGGAGTATCTGCCCCGGATCTTAGCTGGAGAGATAACCTTCTGTCTGGGTTATACCGAGCCCGGGGCTGGATCTGATTTAGCTTCGCTTCAAACTCGCGCCTTAGCCAAAGGGGACGATTACGTCATCAACGGGCAAAAGATGTTTATTACCCTCGCCCAACACGCCCATTACTGCTTGCTAGCCGCTAGGACCGATACCGATGCTCCTAAACACCGTGGCATTAGCTTGTTCATCATAGATATGAAAACCCCAGGTATCACAGTGCGCCCCACATCAACAATAGGTGACATGGCGGTAAACGACCTCTTCCTTGACGATGTCCGCGTCCCCAGGCGCGCTCTAGTGGGCGAAGAGAATCAGGGATGGTATCACCTGGGTGTCGCTTTAGACTATGAGAGGGCTTTCTCGGCGGCGGCAGCGGCCTACCTTCGATGCACCTTTGAAGAATTGCTAGAATTTGCCAAGGAGACACGCTGTAATGGCCAACTCCTTAGTGAAAACCCCCGAGTCCGTCACAAGCTTGCCCAACTGGCCCTTGAGATCGAGGTGGGGCGGATGTTGGGCTATCGGGTGGCCTGGTTACTAGAGAAAGGCGGGGTCCCTTTCTATGAGGCATCGATAGCAAAAGTGTTCACCTCTGAACTGGAGGGACACCTAACCAGGGTTGGGATGGAGATCATGGGGCTCTATGGGCAATTGAAGGAGGGTTCAAAGTGGGCACCGCTCCAGGGGAATATGGAACGAGCGTACCAACTCGCCTTTATGGTCGCGATTGGCGGGGGCACCAGCGAAATCCAGCGCAGTATCATTGCCGTAATTGGTCTAGGGCTTCCCCGCCGGTAACAGGCTCTGAGAAAGTTAAAAAGTTGTGGTTAAACTGACCCACGGGACTGAAGTGGATTCTAAGATCACAATTAAGGGGGTAAGAAATGGTTGGGATCACATCTTATGGAGGCTACATTCCTCTACATCGACTGGATCGCTCTGAATTCTTCAGGGCCTGGGGTGGTATATTTGGAATGTCTATACCTGGTGAGAAGGCAGTGGCCAACTTCGACGAGGATAGTATCACAATGGCTGTTGAATCAGCCATCGACTGCTTGAATGGAACCGACCACCAAAAAGTCGATGGCTTGTTCTTTGCCACCACGACATCGCCTTACAAAGATAGGCTATGCTCCAGCATAATGGCAATGGTCCTCGATATGCGCCGGGACGTTCGAACTATGGATGTAACCGGCACACTACGGGCGGGGACCACTGCGATCGTCTCGGCCCTCGATGCCATCAAAGCCGGGACGGCCAAGAGCGTTATGGTGACCGCTGCCGATACCATCATGGCGGCGCCAGCCGGTGATTTCGAGCAGGGCTATGGTGATGGTAGTGCTGCCATTCTGCTAGGCAGCAAGGGAATCATTGCAAGCATCGAGGGCAGCCACTCTATCTCGGATGAATTTGCAGGCGTATGGCGGACGGCCGAGGATACCTTCATTCGCTCCTGGGAAGACCGAATGGTGCTAGATAAAGGCTACTCCAGCATAATGCACGAGGCGATCTCTGGGCTATTGAAAAAGTATAACCTAGCGCCAAAGGATTTCGCAAAGATAGTCTGCGATGCGCCACTTGATGTCAGAAGGCATGCCAGGTTGGCACGAGAATTGGGATTCGATGCGGCTCAGGTTCAGGATCCCATGTTTCTGACTACGGGCAATACCGGTTGTGCCCTGGCACTAATGATGCTGGTGGCCGCTCTAGAGGAAGCCAAACCAGGGGACAAGATTCTCTTCGCTAGTTATGGAAATGGGGCTGACGCCTTTGTACTCCAAATAACTCCTGAGATAAAGACGTTGGGGCCTCGGCGGGGCATAAAGAAACACCTTGCCTCGAAGAAACCACTTAAGAATTATGAGACCTATCTGCGCTGGCGCAAACTGGTAACCTTGGAGCGAGCTCGCCGTCCCGAATTAGGGCCTACTACTATTGCGGGGGTGTGGCGGGATCGCAGGCTAATCCTTGGCCTTTGGGGGAAGAAATGCAAGGTTTGTGGAATCCCGCAAATCATCCAAGGCGGTACCATGGGCATGGGCACGCCGACAAGGGTTTGTGTAAATTGTCAAGCTAAGGATCAGTTCGATGAGTACAGGTTCTCTGACAAGAAGGCTAAGGTATTCACCTTCACCCAGGATAACCTGGCGGACACTCTCGATCCTCCAGCGGTCATTACGGTGGTTGACTTCGAGGGAGGAGGCCGGGCCATATTCGACATGACCGATCGCGACCCCAGTGAGGTTTATGTGGGTATGCCTGTAGAGATGACCTTCCGGAAGTTATATTACGATGCACCGCGGGGGATACACAATTACTTCTGGAAGAGTCGACCCGTAAGGTGCTAAAGAAAGGAGGAAAAGATGGCATCGGGTATCAAAGACAAGGTTTGTATAGTGGGCATGGGCTGCACTAAATTCGGGGAACATTGGGATAAGAGCGAGGGTGACTTGATAGTCGACGCAGCCTACGAAGCCTATGAGGATGCCGGGATTGAGCCCAAGGATGTCCAGGCTGCCTGGGCTGGAACCTGTTGGGGGATGACAGCGACCATTTTAAGCGTGGCTCTGAAAACAAAATATAAGCCTGTCACTAGGGTGGAAAATGCATGCGCCACGGGTGCGGAGGCTCTGAGAAATGCCTGCTACGCGGTAGCCTCCGGCGCTTATGATATTGCTCTCGCCCTCGGCTTCGAAAAGCTCAAGGACCAAGGCATCAGCGGACTGGGCGGCACTGCTATCTTGACCGGTGTTGCTTCCTCTATGACAGCTCCAGGTGCTTTTGCCATGCTGGCCACCAAATACTTCGCACGCTATGGCCTGAGCCCCGCTGAGGGGAAAAGAATGCTCGCTCTCATCACAGTGAAGAGCCACCACAACGGCGCTCTAAACCCAAAGGCCCATTATCAGAGGGAGTTGACGGTGGAACAGGTACTAAACGCGCCAATAATTGCATGGCCATTGGGTATACTGGATGCTTGCGGAGTGAGCGACGGTGCGGCAGCAGCCATCGTGGTGCGGGCTGAGGATGCCAAGAAGTTCAGGCCTGATCCTGTGTACATTAAAGCACTACAGATATGCGTTGGTCCCGCCGAGGGCCAGATGAGTCAGGTGTTCGACTATACCCACGTCGAAGAAACCTATCGAGCTGGCCAGGCCGCCTATGCTGAGGCGGGCATAAAGAACCCGCGCAAGGAGATTGGCATGGCAGAGGTTCACGACTGCTTCTCCATCACTGAGGCCGTTATCATGGAGGATCTAATGTTTAGCCCCAGGGGGAAAGTAAAGGAAGACATTGAGGCGGGCACATTCAACCTTGGTGGAGATTTACCGGTGCAACCGGACGGCGGACTAAAATGTTTTGGCCACCCTATCGGTGCTAGTGGTTTGAGGATGATGTATGAGATGTACCTCCAGCTTCAGGGAAGGGCTGGACCACGCCAGATAAAGAATCCGAGACTGGGACTGACCCATAACCTCGGTGGATTTCCACACTTGTGCGTCGTCAGTTGTAACATCGTGGGCTTGTAAGAGCTGAAGGAGGAGCTATGAACAAGGTGTTCACCAGCCCAGAAGAAGCTGTTAGGGACATCGAGGATGGGGCAAGTATTGTCATCGGCGGCATTGGAACGCCCGTCGCAGCTCCTACTAGTCTTATTTGGGCTCTAAGAGACAAGGGGGTTAAGAACCTCACGCTTATCTGCAATACCGCAGGATTCGGCCCATATTCACCGATAGTCCTCGTGGAAAATAAACAGGTTGGCAAATTGATTGCTTCCTTCGGGGGCATCGCTAGATTACCTACCGCCACTGAGGAGCAGATCAAAGCTGGTGATATTGAGTTTGAGCTTGTCCCCCAAGGGACGCTTTGTGAGCGGCTGAGGGCGGGTGCGGCTGGCATAGCGGCTATCTATACCCCAACCGGTGTCGGGACCACTGTGGAAAAGGGGAAGGAAAAACGGTCTTTCGGAGGTAGAGAGTATCTATTAGAAACTGCGCTCTATGCTGACTATGCTTTCATTCCGGCTCACAAAGCTGATACGATGGGCAATGTAGTTTTCCGAAGGACCGGACATAATTTCAATCCGATCTTCATTGAGGCGGCGAAGACTTCCATTGTGGAAGCAGAAGAGGTTGTGCAGACAGGAGAGCTAGAACCTGATTCAATTGATACCCCTGCTATGTGGGTAGACCGTGTGGTCAAAAGTACTTTCGATCGCGGTCAAGCAGTACGGGAATGGAAGCCTATGTTGGCGAGATCCCTGATGCTCGGTGCCCCAATACAGAGAGGCGGCAAGACAGGACTGAGCCGAGAGCTTATCGCCCTTCGGGCATCGAAGGAACTGAAGCCCGGAGACTGGGTTAACCTTGGTATTGGCATACCGACCGTGGTTTCACTGTTCCTTCCCGAGGGTGTAAATCTTCACGCAGAGGTAGGAATTCTCGCATGCGGTTCCCCTCCCAAACCAGAAGAGGAGATAGATATAGACACTTATGGGGCAAGTGCTGAATGGCTCACCATCAAGCCAGGGACTTCGTTTTGCTCTAACTTGGAAGCCTTTGCTATGGTTAGGCGCGGCAGAGTCAACAAGGTGCTTCTTGGATCATTTCAGGTATCAGAGAGAGGAGACATGGCGAATGTCTGGCAGCCAGAGATGGGAGCCCCTGGCGTTGGTGGAGCCATGGATTTAGCAGCAGGTTTGGCGCAAGTGATTGTTCTCATGGAGCACACGACCAAGAACAACGAACCTCGGATTGTTAAAAATTGCAGCTATCCACTTACTGCGCTTCGCTGTGTCTCTCTGGTTATCACAGACCTTGCAGTCATTGAAGTCACGCCGCAGGGCTTGTTATTGAAAGAGGTCGCACCGGGATGGACAGCGGAAGAGGTGCAGGCTTTGACAGAAGCTAAGTTGATAATAAGCCCTGATCTTAGGGAAATTGAGCTCTAGTTAAGGTTATTTCTATCTATGAACAAATACGTTGTAACTTAACGTCCAGTATGCTTGAGAGTCTTATAGAAAGTGAATGGGGAGGAGGCAAAAAATGGGAATAGGAGAAGGTACCAAAAGCTTGTTTAAGATGCTGAACGAGAGAGACCGCCTGATAAAGGAAACTGGTTACTTTTGTGGGCTCGAGAAATTGGAGATGCATGATGAAGATCCAGCCAAGATGACACGTTTCAACTGGAGGCTTACTAATGCCTGTATTACTGCCAAAGAAAGCGCCAAGTTACTTTCTGCCTCACCAACAGTGCGAACCTTCGGTGAGTGTCTATTCATGTTGCTGCTTCCCGAGGGGGATTGTGTGACGGCATCACATGGCCTCGCCGGTCATGTTGCCAGTGCTAAGGAACAGGTTGCGCAAATGATCAAGCTAGGCTTTGAAGACAACCCAGGAATAAAGGAAGGTGATATCTTTGCATGCAACCACCCCCGTTATGGAGGTACCCATGCTGCAGACAACTATACATTTGTTCCAGTCTTCCATAAAGGGGAATTGGTTGCCTGGGCGTGCGGAATCAACCATATCGCAGAGGTTGGTTGTGCCATGTACTCCGCGAGTGTCCCTGTCATCTCGCCCACTGCTTTCACTGATGGGTTCACCTATCCTCCAATGAAGATTGGAGAAAACTTCCAGATCGCGAAGTGGTGGAACCTGCTATGGACCGAAAAGACCAGGATGGGTAACTTCAATATCTTGGACAGTAACATGCGTGTAGCCGGGTCCCTCATGGTTCATAACGCAATGCTGAAAGTTATTAAGGAGTTTGGAATAGACTATTTCAGAAAGGCACTAAGGGAAATTCTAGAGCGCGAGAGAAGACGATGTACGACCATTATTCGCAGGCAAATGATTCCTGGGATTTATAGGCATGCTTATTGGCGCACTTCTCAAAATAAGGGGCGAGTAGGGCCAAGTTTTTCTTTCGCTGACAAGAATTTCCCTATTCACACCCCACTTGAACTCCATGTCACAACTGAGGGCCATTTCCTCCTCAACCTTGCGGGGACGAGCAGGCAGGACTATCACTCATGGAATGCTCCCAGCGATGGATGCCGAAGGCTGGCACTAGCGTGGTGGTGGATCCCTCAATTTGTGCACTCAATCTGCATTAACACTGCTTTCGACTACCTAGTGGACTACTCGATACCGGAAGGCAGTCATTTGAATCCTACAGACCCACAATTAAGTTCCGCGATAGGGCTGGGTGGTATGGCCACCTTGATGACACCCTTATGGTCTATCTGTAAGCGGTGTTTTTTCTCCAGAGGGGTTCTAGAAGAAGATTGGAGCGCAACCGGCTGCGGCGGTTTGCTTGAGCCAGAGGGGGTCTTTGATGTCGGTGTGCCTTGGTCCTTTGGCATGTTTGGTGCTGCTGGCGCCTGGTCAACTGATGCAAGTTCTTTCAAAGATGGTATTCCCGCCGCGACTTGCGGGTTCAACCCTCAGTCAGATATGGGCGAAATCGAGGAGTGGGATCTTTATGAACCCCCGCTTGTTTGTTTGGCGAGGAAACTTCCCCACGACCTTTATGGACACGGCAAGTTCAGAGGTGGGACGGGTATAACTTGGGTTTTCGGGGTCTTCAACGCTGGACAACGCCTTTCCATCAGCTTCGGTAGCGGTGCCGGTCCTCAGATAGTTGGCCCAGCAGTTGGGGCGAGCGGCGCTTATCCTGGAGGATATACGGATTGGCATGTTGTTTTCCATGGCACCAATTTGCTTGAGTTAATAGAGAAAGGGAAGGGTTATCCCACTACTCTTCATGAGATCATGCAATGGATCAGGGAGGGAAAGCTGAAGGTAGGCGAAATTGAGTATTATTCCGGTGGGATGCCATCTGTCCCATTGAAAGATGGTGATATTTATGTGCTGGCATCCCATGGTGAGGCGGGTTGGGGTGATCCTATAGAACGAGACATCGGCTTGATAGAAAAGGATTTGAACGAGGGATGGATGAGCCCTGGCGTGGCCAAACAGATCTATGGAGCAGCAGCGCAACTTGTTGGCGGGAAATGGAAACTGGATGAGAAGGACACTATCAGGGCACGTCAGGCGATGAGGCAAGCGAGAAAGGCAAAAGCGAAGCCCTTTAAGGAATGGTGGTCGCATGAGAGAGATGGCGTGTTGAATAAGGAGTTTAGAGACGAGGTCAACTATATCTACCAGGATGTCTTAAAAGATCAAAAGTCCGGCCCGGAATTCTGCAAATTCTGGCGTTTGGACGATGATTATGCACTATGAAATCGTAGCAAGGAGGAGAACATGACTGAAGTTAGCAGTGCCGAAGTTGTATCTAAGGAAACTATAAGGCTTTTAATGGAAGGAAAACTTAGCTCCGAGGATCTGAAAAAACTGCGCCACATGCCTTTCAAGGAAGAGGATCGCTTCTGGAAGTATCTCGAGGTTCTACAAGAGACAGTGCCTATTAAAGAAAAGATACTGCTGCGACTTAGCGACCACCTCTATATTGTGGCCAAGGGTGGTAAAAAGATAGTGAAGTGTGACTGCGGGCAGGAGTTCGGAGATTATCGGGTCAACTGGAAACTTAGTTCCCTTGTCTATGTTAGGAAAACCAAAGAGGAGATGCAGCAGGTATACTCATATCTCCCAAAAGAAAGTCCTTATCCCGAGGAGGGCCTTGTGGAGATAAGGGAATACTACTGTCCCGGATGCCTGGCTCAACTCGGGGTGGAGCTCGTTCCCCCGGGGTATCCGTCCATATTTGAGATGCTTCCAGATATTGACTCATTCTACCGCGAGTGGCTGGGAAGGCCTTTGCCTCAGGAGGATACTGACCCGTTTGGTGATAAGACTCTGGAAGAGATATCGCGTTGGCCTGTTAAAAGATAGAAAGCTCAGGTCCTAAATCGGTGTATCTTAGTAAATAAGGAGTAGCAAAATGGCTAGGAAGAAAGAGAAGGGGTTTTTGGTGGCATTAGATGCTGGTGGAACAATGACTGACACCTTCCTAGTAGATGAAGAAGGCCGATTCAGCTTAGGAAAGGCGCTGACCAATCGACAAGAGGAATACAAGAGTTTTGTGGACTCTGTTGCCGACGCTGCTGATTTGGTAAAGGTCAACAATCGTGAAATCCATGAGCGAGCGGTTTCAATCGTCTACACCGGTACAACAATGCTTAATACCCTGCTTACCAGGTCCGGAAGAAAAGTAGGGTTGCTAGTGACAAGAGGGTTCGAGCACATAGTTCATATGGAAAGGGGACTAACCTGGCTTGCGCTCTCGTATGAAGATACCCTGCACTACGCTCTCCACGAACATACCCCGCCTTTGGTGGATCTGAATCTTGTCAAGGGGATAACTGAACGCATTAAGGGTGCTTGCTTTTATGTTGGATGCCATCTTCCCCCTGAAGCAGTGGTCGTTCCCCTGTCCGAGGATGATGTAAGGAAAGCCACGGAAGAGCTTTTGGATGCCGGGGTAGAGGAGATCGGTATTTTGTTTCTGCACTCGTATGCTAATCCAGTGCATGAACGAAGGGCAGCAGAGATTGCTCGTAAGGTGATAAGACAGCGGGCTCTCGACGTGCCAGTGACAACTTCCTACGAGATATGCCCAGTTTCCTTTGAATCGCAAAGGTGCAAGAGCCTCTTGCTTCAGTGTTACGCTGCACAGCCGGTATCCAAACAGCTATTCAAAGTGGAGGAAGCAGCAAAGGAGAATGGGTACCGTTATGAGCTCCAAACCTTGCTTTCATACGGAGCTACAGCGACTGTTCACTACCCTCGTTTATATGAAGCGATCGCTTCGGGGCCTGTTGGAGGCTTGCTTGGTGGTAAGGCATTACTAGTGGACCTAAAGGGACTCAAGAAAATAGTCTGCACTGATCTAGGTGGCACTTCCTTCGATATAGGCATTATAGCAGAGGGTCAAATACCCGTAGATCCGGAGCCCGCATTCGCTGGCCACAAATTGAATTTGCCAATGGTAACTATAGATTCCGTTGGTGCAGGCACCGGTACTGTAATTCATGCGGATAAGCAGCTAAAAAGAATTACCCTTGGTCCTGAGAGTGCTGGGTCTCTGATTGGCACATGCTACAAATATACTGACATTACTATCGGTGATATAGACGTAGCTCTAGGATACCTCAACCCAGACTATTTCCTGGGTGGGAAGGTGAAACTTAATAGAGAGGCAGCACTGAAGGCATTAGATGAACGTTTGGCAAAGCCACTTGGAGGGGATGTTTATGACACATCGAGTGGGGTGCTAGATTTGCTGCACAGCCAATTGCAGGATGCAGTTAATTCTAGATTGCTTGCGAGGGGATATAATCCTGCTGAGTACACACTGATTGCTTATGGGGGGAGTGGTCCGCTGCATATGTGGGGAGTGGCTGAGGGGCTCGAGGTGGCTGACGTCTGCACTGTTCCCTGGGCAGCAGCTTTTTCTGCCTATGGTGTTGCCGCGGCTGACTACTTCCATCGCTACCAGAAGAGTGTTATCAGCGTCATCCCTATAGGGGCGCCAGATGAGTTCAAAATGGCGCAAGCCGAACCACTAAATCAAGCATGGGACGAGCTTGAGCAGAAGGCCTATAAGGAGCTAGAGGCGGAAGGGTTCTCCCGGGCAAAGGTCACTTTCAGATATTTCATATACGCCAGATATCTGGGGCAGCTGGCTAGTTGGGAAGCACCTGTTGAGATTGGAAGGGTAAAGACGGGAGAAGATATGGATAAGCTGATCGCTAGCTTCGAGAAAACCTATACTTCTATCTATCCAATAGCAGTCGTCATGCGTGAAATAGGACATGGCATCACCGCGGTTGGCCTTGAGGCGCATGTTGAAAGAATGAAACCTGTAGTGACCAAGTATCCCCTCAAAGGCAAACAGCCTTCAAAGAGCGCTAATAAAGGGCAAAGGGACGTGTATCATCACAGAGAATGGATAAAATTCGATCTTTGGGAGATGGATTTACTTGAGGCCGGCAACCGGGTAGAGGGCCCGGCTATCATTGAGCATCCGATGACCACTCTCGTTGTTCCTCCCCAAAAGTGTATAGAGTTAGATGAGTATAAGATCATGTGGTATAAGAACAAATAGTAAATATGAGTGAGTGTGATCGGTGCGATAACCGTCAAAGTGTCAGTTTTATTACCCGCAGCAGTCGATACCAACATTCAAAATGCCGAACGCAATCGACCGAATCGGCTTAAACCTCGTCATGCCCAGAGCTCTGAAATTGCAGATGTGGTAAGAACTGCCACTGCCGAGACATTTAGACAAGGGCTCGCACCCAGGACAGTGGCAGAACAAGTGGTAAGGGCAATTCGGGAGGAACGTTTCTACATATTCACGGAAGGACGCGACTCAGATACATGGAAAAAGTTAATAAACAAACGACTGGACGAAATACGCAAGTTCAGTAATCCGACATTACCCATTTCGGATGAAATGACTTCTCTGTTCTCTGTTGCCTTAAACACGATCGGCAAATGTTTATAACGAGCTCTGGAATAGGTGGACTGTTTTCCGAGCAAATGTAAGGCTGAAACAATCGTTATGTTTAGTACTTTTCTCTTGGGAGAATCTGTTCGTAGACCATTCCCGAAGCGGCATTTGACGATTCGCCGTGCTGGTGATCGGCATTTTGCAGCAACGATAGTCTAGGAAGGGGGGGTGAGATTAAGAAAAGATTCAGGTTGAGTCATCTTGAGGCCGACTATAGAAGAGAGGAGGTATAGTCATGGGGAGAGATTTCGATGTCATAATCGTAGGCGGAGGTACTGGGGGGCTATCCATTGGCAGCCTATTGGCTCGGGAAGGCATTGCCTCCGTGATCATAGAGAAGGAACCAGTTCTTGGAGGACGCTATCGCTCGGTAAGTTTCAAGGGTTGCCGAGTGGATAACGGCGTTCATTTTATAGGGGGAATGGTTGCTTCACCAGAAGACAGCCATCTTTACAAATTCCTGTCTTACCTAGGGATCCCCCCGGAGGCCAAAGTGGTACCCTGGATTCTGGGAATGGTGAGCAAGGATAATCCCAACCGGATTTCGTATTTCTCGATGGATCAGAAGAAGGGGATTAACAACTTCTTCGATTTCTTTGCTTTTGGCAGTGGTGTCCCTATGGAGGATTCAGCAAGGCAGTCGCTTAGAAAGGCTTTCAGAATCATGGAAGACATGTCTGAAGAAGAATGTCGTAGGTCGGTGAATGTGAGTTTCGGTAGCTGGGTCGATCGCAACGTGGAAGACCCAATTGCCAACACGGTTCTTCAGCTGTCCTCACCCCTTCTGGGTGCTGCTGCCAAAGACGCGAATTACGGAGCTTTTGCCAATGTCCTCGGTACCTTCCCGCGCATTGGAGGGCTCTTGATGTGGTATCCGAGGCATGGCCAATTGGAAGATGCGGTAATAGCTCCTTTGACCAAGTACTACACAGATCGAGGGGGAAAGGTCCTAACGAACAGGACAGCCAAAGAGATTCTGATAGAGAAAGGAGAGGTAAAAGGAGTTGTCGTTCGGAATAATGGGACGCGTTTCCTAGAAGAATACGGTGCCCCTGTTGTCGTATGCGCAACACCAATCTTTGAAGCAGTATCCAAAAATATCCTTAGGTCTGAGTTCTTAACAGAGGACTGGTCCAAGGCCATTCGGCAGTGCGCGAATCTAGCCTACGAAGACCTATCGGGATTCTATCTGCTTCGTGAGGAGGTTATCCCAAGGGAAGTACCTGGCTGGCTACATTTCTTTGATGCTGACTACGGTATTCCCACTTACTTGGGGGATTGGAGTTTGGCATCAGCTAATAATGCCGTTGAGCCACCAGGGAAACAGCTCCTGTGCTCTTATATTCCCGGCGGCCTGGATGCTACTCACTTTGGCCTTACTTCTCCTATGGAAAGAGTGCGGGAAGCAAATAGAAGGTTTAAGGAGGCCGTTGAGAAGGCATTTCCTGGTTTCATCCAAGCCATTGAATCGGAGCGATTGACCCTGCATCTCAGTTGGGGTAGGTATGCTTGGGCTATTGTGCCAACAGAGATCGATATAAAATCACCCAATATAAACGGTCTCTACTTCCAAGGTGACTCAATTCGGTCCGTAGCTGGTTTGGCTTCTGACAAGATTTATCAGTTGGCTTTCCCTCTATGCGAAAGTATCCTAAAACAACTGCGCTCCCGAACTCAAATCTCTTTGCCAGGGAAGAAAAAAGTCAAGAGGACGAAGCGAGGTTCCAAGATAAATATTTAGAGACCTCACCCGGCGGGAGTTAAAGCGACGTTTCAGCGTGAGCGGCGAGAGGGGATATTTGCAGTGAAAACGAAAATAACCCTTGGAGCTATTATCCAAGGTATTGCCCAAGTTATGGCGGATCCCACTGGCCCCGCTGGGGGAGAACTCGAGGACATCGCCGGGCTCGAGCTCCATATGATCGGGGATTGCGTCGCCCCTTGGAACGGTTTAGCCGCCACCAACGAAGTAGTCGAGGTAGCTCTAGGGGTATAGATTCTCGAAAAGGAGAGCAAAAATGAGGCAATTCACCCAACTATTTAGGCCGGGGAAAATAGGCAGCATGGAGGTCAAGAACAGGATAATCCTGGCGGCTATGGGCAATGCCCTTGCCATCCCCGAGGGCTATGTCACCAAGGATATGATAGAGTATTACCTGGCAAGGGTCAGAGGCGGCGTCGGCCTCATAATCTCCCAGGCCACCACTGTCAGCACTGGCGCCGGCACCGTCAATATGTGCATCTACGATGATAAGTTCATCCCCAAGTTAAAAAGGCTCTCCGCGGCTGTGCACCGGAACGGGGGCAAGATGGCTATCCAGTTGGCGCATCTGGGATTGGTATTGCTCAAAATTGAGGCCCCGCAGACATTGGTTATCCCTGTGCCCTCCATACTGCCCTGGATGTCGCGCTGGACGAAACTCGGGGTCGTTTTCAAAGAGATGTCCCGGGACGATATAGACCACTACGTAGAAGATTTCGCCGAGGCCGTGCGACGAACTAGGGATGCTGACTTTGACGGGGCCGAGTTCCACGCAGCCCATGGGTTGTTGATCAACGAGTTCATGTCTTCGGTGACCAATCACAGAACTGACGAATACGGAGGCAGTGCCGAGAACCGAGCCAGGTTCATTTGCGACATCCTGGCCCGGTCGAGGAAGAAGGTGGGACGGGATTTCCCACTTATCGTCAGAATGAACGGAGACGACGACTATGTGGGAGGCACCACTTTGAACGAGGCCGTACGGCAGGCCGTTCTTTTGGAACAGGCTGGTGCCGATGCTGTGAACGTATCCGCCGGCATTGAGTATCTATCGGCAGCTACTATCCCTTGCTATCTATACCCCCCTGGCCCCCTGGTGCCGCTGGCGGCAAGAGTGAAAAAAGCGGTCAAGATACCGGTGATAACCGCCGGCAGAATCGACCCCATCCTGGGAGAGCGCGTCTTAAGGGAAGGCAAGGCTGACTTCATCGCTCTGGGCAGGTCGCTCTTGGCTGACCCGGAGCTGCCCAATAAAGCCAGAGAAGGACGGCTGAATGACATCTACCAGTGTATCTATTGTAATAACTGCATCTCTGGCATGGCGAAAAGACCGATGTCCTGCACAGTGAACCCCTTCCTCTTTCGTGAGAGGAAGCTCGCTCTGAAGTCCACAGCCTCACCAAAAAAGGTCATGGTGGTGGGGGGAGGCCCCGCCGGCATGCAAGCAGCGATGCTCCTCGCCCGGCGAGGCCACAAGGTTTCCCTCTACGAGCGCAGCCAGAAGCTGGGCGGTCAGTGGAATATCGCCTCAGCCCAAGGGTCTAAGAGCACCTACAGCAGTTTTGTGGAGCGCCTGTCCCTGGATTTGAACAAGTCAGGGGCAGAGGTCATCCTGGGCAAGAATGTGACCAAAAAGTTGGTCCAGCACACAGAGCCTGACGTGGTGATACTGGCCACAGGAGCTGTCCCTCGGATCTTAGATGTTCTCGGGGCTGATGGCAAGAACGTGCTTCAAGCCAACGATGTCCTTCTGGGCAAAGTGAAAGTGGGGGAAAAGGTGGTGGTCATCGGGGCGAGGTCCTTGGGCATGGAGGTCGCCGTCCAGTTAGCGGAGCAAGGCAAGAAGGTCTCGTTGGTGAGCAGGGGACGCCTTGGCGGCACCAACATTCCCGTCGAAGGATTCCTCTATAGGGCTCTGATGAAGCAACTGATCAACCTTCGCGTCCCTCTATATCCCCACTGCCCAGCGCGTGAGATAACCGAGAAAGGTGTGTATATCGAGGTTGATGACGAGGTCTTCTTGCTCGAGGCTGATACCGTGGTCCCGGCGGTAGGGGCCAGACCTGATAACAAGCTGGCCGAGGAACTCCAGGGCATTGCGCCAAAGATCTTTATGATAGGGGATTGCGCACAACCTCGGAATGGTAGAGAGGCCACAGACGAAGCAACTGAGGTTGCCCTGGGGATATAATCTGTGAGATGCCCTCGGTCTTTCACTCTCTTTCACCATGTCGGCAGAGCCCCTTGTGGACGCTGGACAAGAACCGTGATGAACCGGTGGGGAAATCAAGGCCGTGGGCCTCAGTTCAAGTGGACGTTCGAGGTGCTTGCCGGGATAATAGTGACTCCAATAGTTGTTTGAGAACAGAAAACCTCCCGCTGGTAGTCATCTTTGAAGGCTGAGAAACCAATCTGGTTGATAAGTGATTCTCCCTTAGGCATGGAAAGCGTGCCCGAAATAGCGCAGGGTATGAATTTATGCCTAGGGAGGATGGAGGATAGTAGATGGCTTACAAGAGGCTAATTCTAGAAAAAGAAGGATCGGTTGCGATCATAACCCTGAATCGTCCCGACGTAGGTAATTCCTTGGACTTCAGGCTAATGGTAGAGACTGATGACGTATTCAGAGAGGTGGGCAATGACCGTGATATCAGGGCTGTAATCCTCACAGGGGCTGGCAGATATTTCTGTACTGGTGTGGACCTCAGCATGTTTACAAACCCAGAGAGTCTAGTCGAAGACGGGGGTGACGAGCAGCAGGTTGATTCAACATCGGAAGATGAGCCATATGGCAAGGGAACTATCGTTGGTGCTGTGATTAGGATGAGGAGCATGAGCAAACCGGTGATTGCTGCCGTAAATGGCCCGGCCTATGCTGGTGGCATCGGGCTGGTCCTGGGCTGTGACATCAGAATTGCTAGTGACAGGGCCAAGTTCAGCATGGTATTTGTCAAGAGAGGGATTGCCCCCGATACAGGCAGTTCCTTCACTCTACCCCGCATCGTTAGTCTGCCCAAGGCCTGTGAGCTCATATTCACTGGCGATACCATCGACGCCGCCGAAGCTGAACGGATAGGGTTGGCAAACAAGGTTGTTCCTCATGATGACCTGATGAAAACAGCCAAGGAACTGGCGATAAAGATAGCAAAGAACCCGCCGTTGGCTGTAGCAATGGCCAAGGCAGACCTGTATAGAGCGATGGCAGAGACGGACATCGTAGAGCAAATGAAGCGCGAGGAGGAGTCTCAGGCCAAGCTCTTGAACACAGAGGATTTCCGGGAAGCTGCCAAGGCGTTCTTGGAGAAGCGCGAGCCATTATTCAAGGGCAAGTAGCAGCTATCCTAGCCTTTTTTCAATATGAGCAAGGTATAAATTAGCGTGATTCAGGGTTATCAGGCAGCTTACAGTCCCAGGACAATGGTGAGTGAGAGAAGCTGGGCAGGAGTTATGTGAGCATTACTTCTCCGAGAGACTGTGTAGTCTGGGTAAGTAGAAAAAGGATCTTCAGGCACATAAGGATACAGCGGAGAACAACTGACTTTGGTAAGGGAGAGGTTTCTACATAGATAGGTTGTTAACAAATCTATAAGGAGGAAGAATGGGGCTGAAGATTCTATTGCAGAATATCATGCATGAAGAGGAGATGGGGGCGGATTCGGAAATAATCTGGGATGGTCTCGTAAGGCTGGCAAAGAAAGTAGTGAGACCAGATACAGCAGTGACTCTCCGTCACCTAAAAAAGGATCGCGGTGTCCCTGACTCTCTGAATTGGCCGTGGCCGTTGACTTGGCCCTGTACGCAGCCACTGAGGGAGGCTGCCATTGTCAATAGCACCCTTAAGGCCGAAGAGGAAGGATTTGATGCCGTAGTAGTTGACTGTGCCCTCGACCCGGGACTACGCCAAGCTCGAGGCATGTTAAATATTCCAATAACCGGTGCTGGTGAATCCGGACTTCTAATCGCCCAGCTACTGGGCAGAAAGTTCGCCATAGTGGCGCCGTCTGATACTGCTATTGCTGGGCTAGAAGAAAATCTTCATTTCTTAGGCTTTGGGGACAGAGCTATCAAGCATAGGCCAGTCAGGCATTTCGAAATTGTATTTGGTCTGGCTGATGCGTTCCGGGGTAAGCCTAAAAGGCTCATCGAAGACTTTGAGAAAGTGGCATGGGAACTGATTCGGGATGGAGCGGACGTCATTGTGAACGCCTGTGGTTTGTCAGGGCCCGCGTTTTCGCTGAACGGCTATGTTGAGGTGCCCGAGGCCCATGTTCCTGTCGTCGATGCCACCACTGCTGCACTGAAGCTAGCGGAACTCCTCGCCGACCTTCAAAAGAGCCTAGGGCTTAGGAAGACAACACTACCTACTGGCTTCTACCGGACGCCGCCCAAGGAGGTCTGGGATGAGACATGCAGAAGGCTTAAGAAGGCTTTGGCGTAGAGTCGCTCGCTCAAATTTGTGATCTAGAGAGATACGGGCAAGGTTATCTGTCTGTTCCACAAGAGGCGTCAAAGTCAATGGGCGACCTGAGGCGGAAGGATTTCTAGAATCTCGAGCCCGCTTCCAAGCATTGGGGCACAGTAGCAGATGGGAGACAAGAGATGTTGAGAGGAGGCCACACATGATAAGTCAGAGCATCGTGCAGCTTTTCGACCTGACTGGAAAGGCGGCTATCGTCACCGGTGGTGCCATGGGCCTCGGCCAGGCAATTGCCTTCCGGCTGGCACAAGCGGGTGCCAGCGTGATGATCACCGATCTCGACATGGAAGCTGCAAGCCAGACCGTGGAGGAGATCAAGGGCAGTGGAGGCAAGGCGCTGGCTATTTATGCTGATGCAGCTAGCATTGCTGATGCTAAGAAAGCGGTTAAGACCATTGTGAAGGAATTTGGTCGTCTTGACATCCTCGTCAACAATGCGGGCATCTTCAGCTTCACGCCGGCTCTTCAGATGAGTGAAGAGACGTGGGACAGAACACTCAACATCAACCTTAAAGGCACGTTCTTCTATTCTCAAGTAGCTGCTCAGCAGATGATTAAAGCAGGGCACGGGGGGAAGATCGTTAACATGGCCTCGATGGATGGCCTGCATCCTACCAGGTTGGAATTGTCACACTACAATGCCTCCAAGGGTGGGGTTATTACGCTCACTAAGGCGCTGGCGCGCGAGCTAGCGCCTTATGGCATCTTAGTCAATGCAATTGCACCAGGCCCTGTCATGACGCCTGGTTCGATGGCGCTGGCGGTAGCTCTCCGTGACCGTGGTGAACCCCTCGAGCAACTGACAAAGGACTTCATGGCGCGCCTTCCCCTGCCCCGCTTGGGCGAGCCGGACGATGTTGCCAAGGTGGCACTCTTCTTGGTGAGCGCGGCCGCGGACTACATGACCGGCAGCTTGGTTCTGGTAGACGGGGGCTACTTGCTATCCTAAGTCGCCATCTGTTAAACCAAGCCTAGTTTTGTACAGGGACAAGAATCAGAGGTAAGGCAATGGCGGTTTGAGGCTCTTGCTCCAATTTGACCGCTCTTTAAGAGCAAAAGAGGAGGTTTTTCAATGGGTAAGAAGGGTAGAGCAGCGATCTATAAAGGCTTAGGCCAGCCCATGGAGATAAAGGAGTATCCGGTGCCTGAACCCGAGCCAGGGGCCATTTTGATCAAGGTGACAAGGGCTAATATATGTGGCTCAGACCTTCACATATGGCGGGGGGATATTGACATCGCCGCTCTGGGTGCACCACTGCCGATGATCTTGGGCCATGAGATGACAGGCACCGTAGCCAAGTTAGGAGAAGGTGTTCTCTCTGACTCAGCGGGACAGGCCCTGGCAGTGGGGGATCGGGTAGTCTACCGCTTTTTCTTCCCCTGTGGACGTTGCCCGGCATGCCTAAAGGGGCAAGATGAGGCGTGCCCAATGGCCCCGCTTAGTGTGTATAGCCCCAGTGAGCAGCCCCCCCACTTCTTAGGGGCATATGCTGACTACTATTACCTGCGTCCCAATCACACCGTTTTTAAGGTGCCTGACGACGTCACGGACGACATGGTGTCACCTGCTAACTGCGCCCTCTCCCAAGTTATCTACGGACTAGAGAAAGTGGGAGTTAGTTTTGGGGAGACAATAGTTATTCAGGGAGCAGGAGGCCTAGGACTTAATGCTACAGCTGTAGCCAAAGACATGGGAGCAGCGAAGGTCATCGTCATCGATGGCATCGATGAGCGCCTAAAGCTCGCTAAAGCCTTTGGTGCAGACGAGTTGATAGACATGAGCAAACTCAAGACACCAGAGGCAAGGGTACAGAGGGTGAGGGAGCTGACTGGGGGCTGGGGAGCGGATGTCGTCGCTGAGCTGGTGGGCTTCCCCCGTGTCATTCCCGAGGGACTAGATATGTTGGGCAACGGCGGACGCTACCTGGCGATGGGCACAATCAGTATAGGCAAGACGTTTAAGGCTGATCCCTCCATTGTCATTATGGGTAACAAGAGCATAGTGGGTGTCATATTATATAAGGCGTATGCCCTGAAGAAGGCTCTTGACTTTCTGAGCCGCGCTAAAGATAGGTACCCCTTCAATAAAATCTCGTCTCGTCTCTACCCTCTGGAGGAGATCAATAGGGCCTTTATCGAGCAGGAAAAGGGACTGGTTACCAGGAGTACCATTGCTCCGTAGGCCTAGATGGACGTCCGAGAATTTAATCGAAGAAGTGAAATCATCGCGAGTTTCGACTCTTCAGGATGAGCACTAGATAATTTCATAGGTCGTTTCATGAGGTCGTTTATTGCCCTGCCACGCAGGTCTATAAGGGCGTGATTCAAGAAGCTCTTTGATTAACGCAATGACAATCTAGTACAAGAAATCTCTTAGGGGAGGGTAGCATGGGTTTTGTGAAATCGTACGAAGAACTAGAGAGAATTGGTCAAGAAAGGGAAGTCTACGAGCCCTACAACGTGGAAGGGGTGACAGTTATTTGGGAAACCAAGCCGGAAATTGTCGAGCGATTGCTTCCGCCACCACTAAAACCAGCCGGATTACCTATAGCTACTGCTTTTATTGGGCGCTATCCAAAGACCAATCTCTGCCCACAATATTCAGAGGGTTCGCTCTCTTTGTGGGCAGAGTTCAATGGCGAAGAGGGTTTGTATTGCTTGGCATTACCCGGAACGAATGATATGGCTATGGCATTGGGCCGGGAGCGATTTGGCTATCCCAAGAAACTTGCCAACATTTGGTTCAACCGCGCTATGACCTATGTTGAAGGGTTCATAGAACGACACGGAGTCCGATTTTTCGAGCTTCGGGGAAGATTGAGCAGTAAATTCAGAACTGAGGGTTTTCAGGGGCAGGTTCCCAATGAACAAGAGTTCACATGTTACAATTTCAAGCATTTCTTAGCTGCCGATGGAAGAGGCTTCGACTATAATCCATGTCTGATCCGGGTAAGGCTTATCGTCTCTACAAAGGTAGCAGAGTTGGCCGAGGTTAGGGTAGTGCTACGCCCATCTGAGTACGATCCGTGGTCTGAGGTAGAGATTATCAGGATGCTGGGTGCAGTATATGTGGTGGGCAACCGGACTACGCTGAAAGGCAGCGTTGAAGCGGAACTCGATCCAGCGGCTTTCGCACCCTATTCACTTCTGAAGTGGGATTGGTAGTCTGAAGTGGTGATTGAGTCACTTTGAAGGGGGATACAGTTCTGAAACGATAGGTTGCGTTTAGGTATCATTTCGGGCTTGGTTAACGACAAGGATGATCTAAGCGAAGTGAAAAGACACCTTGAAAATGATTCTGGGCTCGTATTTACTGAGCAACTTGGGGGAGCCGCGGCGGAATCGCCGCGGAAGCCAAAACATGTGGACCGTGGTCTGGCGAGCTTCAGCAGTTGAAGTGGCAGAATGGTGCCTATATAGAGAACAGAAACCTGACAAAATATTAGGAGAGGCAAAAACGTATTGGACACAACAAAACGTCAGAATGTTTAACGCTTCTGCAGAACCGAGTGTTTTTAGAGCACCGTGCCGCTCCGATAGTCTTGCATTTTTGGTTTTGACTTCAACATGCTTGGTATCAGTTGCCTGTTTCGGGTTTAAGTGGTATGATTCACTTCCTTTTCAATGCCTGAAAATATTCTACAATAGGTATCAGGCCAGGCTCTGCCGGGCCGTTAACTTTGGTAGTACATACATGGCGTCGGTCCACAGGGATTCTATTTAGCAGAAAGGAGTTTAGAAATGACTTGGAAAGAGGAATACAGGTCGAAGCTATGCAGTCATAAAAAGGCAGCGAAGGTCGTTAAATCGGGCGACCGATTGCTAAATCCCCTTGGCCTCGGTGAGCCTTCCACCGCTATGATGGACGCAATCGCGGACCGGAAAGATGAGCTAAGGAACGTTCAGTACATATGTGCACTTGTATTTCATCCGTACAAAATTTTTGCACGTGAGTACATGAAAACCTTTGATATGATGTGCGGCTTCTATAACCAGCTTACCATGTGGCAGCATGAAGAGGGCGTTACTACATTCTTCCCGATTCAAAGCTCCAGTGTCGGGAATGTGTCGAAGAAGCTACAGGCAATCGACCCCCGCAGGATGGTCATCATCACCCAGGTAAGCCCGCCGGACGACCACGGCTATTTGTCGCTGGGACTCGATCTGTTCTTCACACCGGATGTCATCGACCAGGGCGCCGTGGTTATCGGCGAGGTGAACCCGAATATGCCGCATACCTATGGCAATTCGCACTACCACGTCAGCCGGTTCGAGAAGTTCGTCGAGATAGACGAGCCTTTGTTTTCGCCTCCACTTCCCGAGCCATCGGAGGTACACAAGAAGATCGCAGCGAACGTAGTAAGCCTGCTCAGGGACAGGGACTGCATTCAGGTAGGAATAGGCGCAGTTCCGGGCCAGATATCCAAGCTTATCGCGGATAGCGATCTTAAGGACCTGGGCATTCACACCGAGATGGCTCCCCAGGGCACCCACCTGCTTGTGGAAAGGGGCATCGTCACCTGCAAGTACAAACAGACCCATCCTAACAAGATGATCATGGCTTTTACCATTGGCGACCAGGAGCTTTACGACTTCCTGGGCAACAATCCCATAGTCGAGTTTTATTGTGCTTCATATTCCAACTCTATTCCTTTGCTGTGCCAGGAGAAGAACCTGGTGGCGATAAACGGCTCCGCCGAGGTTGACCTGGTGGGGACCATCGCCTCGGAGTCCTTTGGCGATTCAATGCGGTCTGGCACGGGTGGCCAGCTTGATTTTGTGATTGGGGCTTACTGGTCTGAAGGTGGAAGAGCGATAAACATCCTGCCCAGCACCTATGAGGGTGGGAAGAAGTCACGCATCGTGCCCTATCTGACGCAGGGAGCAAGGGTGACCGTGCCGAGGCACTACGCACAGTACGTAGTGACAGAGTGGGGGATTGCGAATCTTGCGCCGTTGAATGAGAGAGAGCGTGCCCTCGCTCTAATAGAGATTGCGCATCCCAAGTTCAGAGCGGACCTTTTAAAGGCAGCCAAAAAGAGACTTAGGTTTTGATTGTAAATCGTCAGCTTCAATTGGACACATTTAGAACAAGAGCTAATGGACACTCTGGGGCTTGCTTCTGCTCCCGACGTGGTTCACTGAAAACAAGGGTTTCTGGAACATCTTGCCGCTCCGAAAGGGACTACGTTCTCTACGATTCAACGACTACAATCATCTATTATCATATATGTAGAACTATCATCCATTTCTCATTTGCGCTGGGTTTGGTTCCCATCTATGAATATTGTAGTACATGGTACATTGAAGTATAATCCAGGCCAAGGTCATAGTCGAACTCAATTATTAAGCCTATTGCTAAATGGTCAAGCAATAATCGCACTTAAGTCCTGAATTTAATAAAGCGAACACGCAGAGCCAGGATGCCGCATACAGATTTTATATTAATCTTGTTGTACTTCATCATAGACTACAGAGGATTATTGGAAAATATAAAGTATAAGGTCTACTCGTCATTCATTGTATACAGATCGCGACCAATCTAAGTACTGAGGTATGTCATACATCGCTCTTATTTACTATGAAGCTGTAAATATGAGAACACCTTTTCGTCAAGTCACGAGAAAGGGAGGCTACGATGAGTTCCAAACAAAAGATTATTCCTGAACCAGAAATCGTAGAAAAACATCAACTGGATCATATCGTAGGAGCAGAAAATGTTGTCGATGATCCTGATGTAGTTGAAGAATATTCTCATGACCTGAGTTTTATGCCAATGCGACGCCCGTCTTTCGTCGTTAAGCCAAGGCAGGCTGAGCAGGTTCAGCAACTCATAAAATGGGCCAATCGAACGCTTATGCCACTTATCCCCATCAGTTCAGGCCCTCCTCATTTAAGGGGAGACACTGTTCCTCAACAGGGCGGTGTCGTAGTAGATCTTTCCAATATGAAAAGAATCCTGCGCATTGATCGCAGGAACCGTGTGGCCATGATCGAGCCCGGTGTCACCTTCCTTGATCTTAAGCCAGAAGTCGGAAAACAAGGTATGAGGGTGATGCTGCCGCTCGCACCCAGGGCTACAAAATCGGTTATTGGTAGCTATCTTGAGCGAGAACCAATCCTCGTGCCTAAATACCACTGGGACATGTCGGATCCGCTTTGCTGCACAGAGGTCGTTTTCGGAACAGGAGATCTTTTCAGGACTGGGGCAGCAGCTGGCCCTGGTACACTTGAGGAGCAGTGGGAAGCAGGCCAAGCTCAAAAGAACCCCCTGGGTCCTGGTCCGAGTGATCTTTTCCGAGTTGTTCAGGGGGCTCAAGGGACTCTGGGAATCGTTACCTGGGCGACAATAAGACTGGAGCTCCTGCCAAGTATTCAGGAAATGTTCATGGTAGGGTGCGATAGGGTAGATGAAATCATAGAATTCGTGTACTGGTTGCAGAGGCTCAAACTGGGCGATGAATGTCTGGTCCTTGACAGGCTTAACCTGGCCACAATCCTTGAAAAGGAGCCGAAGGCTATTGAAGAGATGAGCTCTATCCTGCCCCATTATATACTGATATGTGTTGTTGCTGGCTATGATAGATTTCCTGAGGAGAGGTTGGACTATCAGACAAAGGATATAATGGAGATTGCTCAGCGATACGGATTGAATTTGGCAAAGACGCTACCTGGTGTAAACTCAAGAAAGCTCCTTCAAGTACTAAGTGAGCCTTGCCCTGAACCATTCTGGAAGCTGCGCTATAAAGGCAGTAGCGCTGATATCTTCTTCTTGACCACACTGGACCGCAGCCCTGAATATATAAGTGTAATGCATGAGAAAGCATGCGAAATAGGGTTTCCTACGGCTGATATCGGCACGTACATTCAGCCCATCCAACAGGGGAGGTCCTGCCACATGGAGTTCAATCTAACATTCAATCCCGGTAATAAATCTGAATTAGCCAGGGCAAAAATAACCTTTGAACAGGCAAGCGAAGCACTGATGTTAAAAGGAGCTTTCTTCTCACGGCCCTACGGCATGTGGGCAGAGCTGATTCATAACCAGTGTGCAGAGAATGTTCTAGCACTGAGGAAGGTCAAACAGATCTTCGACCCTAACAATGTGATGAATCCGGGCAAGCTCTTCTTCTAGGGGATGCAGGTTAATGCAGATTGTTGTGTGTATAAAACAAGTGCTGGATCCCGAAATGCCCTACTCAGCCTTTAAGATCGATCCGGATGGTAAAAGAGCAATCCCTCCCCAGGGAACACCGCCGGTTATATCGCCATATGACGAAAATGCTTTGGAGGCTGCGCTGCGGGTCAAGGATGCGCATGGAGCAACGGTGATCGCTCTAAGCCTGGGCGACAGACTTGCTTGTTCAGTATTAAGGAAATCGCTCGCCGCTGGCGTTGACGACCTCATTTTGATAGAAGATCCCGCCACTGGTGGTTTGGATAGCTTCGCGAGCGCAAGCATTCTGGCTGCCGCCATAAGGAAAATCGGCGGCGCGGATGTCGTATTTACCGGGCGTCAGGCTGCAGACTGGGACGCGGGTATCGCCGGATGTGCAATCGCGGAGGAACTGAAAATGCCCTGTATTACGGTTGCTAGAAAAGTCAGTGTTCAAAATGGTATGGTTCGGGTTGAAAGGCTGCTATCCGATGGTTTCGAGGTAGTTGAGGCCCCGCTTCCGTGCGTGATCACTGTAGACAGTGACATCGGAGAGTTGCGCCCTGTCACAATTCAGGGATTGATGTCCGCAAAGAAAAAACTGGTAAAGTCATGGAAGCTGTTCGACTTGAAACTGGAGTCACCGCCGCCGCCTCGTTGCGAGCTTCTCGAGCTATATATTCCAAAGCACAAGAGGGTTTGCGAGATAATTTCTGGCGAAAATGCAGAGGACGCTGCAGTAAAACTGGCTAATAGATTGTTCGAAGAATCCCTGTTGTGAAGTACTGTCACTATGTCTAAGAACATAACGGTATTGATACTGGGAGAGCCGGTCAGAGGCAGCCTGTCAACTAATACGCGCGAGATGCTTGGCGGGGGTCGAGAGCTGGCTGATAAGTTGAATGGCAGGCTCGCGCTACTGTTACTCGGTGACAAGCTCGAACTTGTTGCGGAAGAGGCCATCGCATATGGCACTGACGATGTATATTTAGCTGAAAACCCGCAACTGGAGACTTATCAAGCCGACACATATCTTCAGATAATTGAGCGAGCTGTTAAGGATATGGAGCCAGATATTCTATTGATGGGACAGACGTCGATAGGACGTGACCTGGCACCACGGCTGGCTTTCAGGCTGGGAACCGGGCTATGTATGGACTGTGTTCGACTGGACATCGAATCAATCTCCGGTATTATACGGATGACCCGGCCTGTCTACGGATGCAAGGCGCTAGCAGTCATGAAATGTAAGATGAAACCCCAGATGGCCTCAATCCGCCCTGGTACTATGAAATCTGCAGAACTGGACAGGTCCCGCAAAGGACAAGTGCATGCTCTCGCCACCGATATTAATATGTCTCAGATCAGAGTGAAAGTTATGGCCAAAGTGGAAGAACAGACGGATAGCGTTTCACTGGAGGATGCAAAAGTTATTGTATGCGGGGGCCGCGGCATGGGTTCTTCCGATTCGTTCTCGATCCTCGAAGGGCTAGCGCGGTTATTGGGTGGTGCTGTGGGCGCAAGCCGTCCACCGTGTGATGCCGGTTGGATGCCTTCCACACGTCAGATCGGCCTCACAGGGAAGATCGTCAGCCCCAACCTCTACATCGCCGTCGCGGTATCTGGTTCCTCACAACATATGGCAGGATGTGCGGAATCACATACAATAGTCGCCATTAATAAGGACCCCGAAGCTAATATCTTCGCCATGGCACACTACGGCATCGTGGGTGATTACCGCGAAATCCTGCCACCTTTTATAAGGCGTACCAGAGAGATTCTTGAAGGCAAAGGAGGGTCGAGATGCTGTTAGAGCTAAGGGACTATATGTCTGACATGAAGAGATGCGCCAGGTGTTCACTATGTAAATGGCCACCGCTAGCGCAATTAAAAAGCTGGCGCTTCTCAAATATGTGCCCGAGCATTACAAGGTACAATTTCCACACTTATTCGGGCGGCGGAAGAATGGCCTTGGGGCTCGCACTCACTGAAGGCAGGCTAGAGGACATAACTGACGAACTGCTTAACATCGTCTACCGTTGCACAGCATGCGGCGCTTGCGATTCATCCTGCAAATATAACTCCGAGCTAGAAGTGCTGTGGCCGATTTACTCAACTCGCGCATATCTTGCCGGCATGGGCTATTTCCTCCCTGAGCACTCAATGATAATCGATAGTCTCCGGAAAGAAGACAATATCATGATGAAACCCAAGACCGATCGGGGCAAATGGGCTGAGGGCCTCAAGGTTAAGGATCTCTCGCGTGGAGAAAAGGCTGAGGTGGTGTACCACGCAGGATGTTTATACTGCTACGACCCTGAGCTATCGATCATAGCCAGAGAGACCGTAACCTTATTGCAAAAGGCCGGCGTTGATGTGGGCATAAGGGGCAGCCAGGAGTCCTGCTGCGGTAGCATCGCCTTCCAGCTAGGATTTCAAGGCGAATTCATCAAGTTCGCTGAGAGCAACATTGACGACTGGAATGCAGCAGGTGTTAGTAGCGTTGTAACTTCCTGCGCCTGTGGATTCGGCATAATGAAAAGCGTCTATCCATTACTGGGCAAGGAAATGAAGTTCGAGGTGCTGCACATAACCCAGTATCTTGATAGGCTTATCAAAGAAGGGAAAATCAAACTTGACAGAAGTATTAAATCACGCGTCACCTACCATGACCCGTGTAACCTGGGGCGGAAATCTGAGATATACATACCCTGGAAAGGGATAGAGAAGAAGGTTCTTGGTCAATTCATACTGAGAGAGCCCGAGAAGGTGATCTACCGGGGGTGGAACGGAGTCTACGAGCCGCCCCGCGATGTTATTAGAAGTGTTCCTGGCATCGAACTCGTAGAGATGGAGAGGATCAAGGAGTATTCCTGGTGCTGTGGTGCAGGCGCAGGTGTTAAGCAGTGCCTTGACGATTTCGCGCTTTGGACAGCTTCTGAACGTATTGCAGAGGCAAAGTCAGTCGGTGCTGAGGCGATTGTCACAGCCTGCCCCTGGTGCGAGCGAAATTTCAAGGACGCGATCGCAGCATCTGGAGACGACATATCGGTATATGATGTGGTTGAACTCCTTAGACAGGCAATGTAAATCCACATAGTAGAAAAGGAGGCGGACATGGGCCTTTCCAGAGACGTTTACAGGTTATTTGAGAGCGTGGTCGGCCCCGAAAACATCTCTGACAATCCAGCGATACTCAGGTCATATATGTATCAGCCCTTTGGGTGCAGGAAGGGTGTGTGGGCTGACATCTCCCCTGCTGTCGTGATAATGCCTTCAAGCACCGAAGAGGTAGTCGCCATAGCCAGAATCTGCAACAGACATCATATTGTCTTCAAGGCAATGAGCACTGGCTGGGGGATGCATAACATGCCCGGCGTCGAGGGCGCTGTTTCACTGGATCTGCGGCGCATGAACCGCATCCTCGAGATAGACGGAAAGAACATGTTCGCAGTGGTTGAGCCATATGTGATCTGTGCGCAACTTCAGGTTGAGGCGATGAAGAAAGGGCTCAACTGCCATATCATCGGCGCTGGCTCCAACACATCGGTGCTAGCCAGTGCAACTTCTGTGGCAGGCTATGGACCTGATGGACTCAGCATGGGCTACAGCGGCCGTAACCTGCTTGGAGTTGAATGGGTACTTCCTACCGGTGAAGTTCTTAAGTTAGGCTCTCTTAGCACCGGGTCAGGTTGGTTTTGCGGGGATGGGCCGGGCCCCAGTTTACGTGGCATAATGCGTGGTTGGGAAGGAGCCTGGGGAGGCCTGGGTGTTTTCACCAAGTGCGCAGTCAAGCTGTACGCCTGGAATGGCCCACCAGAACTCGAAATGAAAAGGGTCCTGCCTAATTATGTGCTCAAAGAGCCTATCAAGTATTACAAGTCTTCTCTTTTCAGCTTCCCCACGTTAGAGAAGCTAGCTGAAGCTGCCCTGAAACTTGGCGAGGCGGAAATCGGCTATTTCATCTCGAGGCTTAGCCCTTCCTTTGTTGGCATGCAGATGTCCGCAGGTCCAGATTACGTCAATACCTGGAATACCGGAATGTTGCAGGAGATGCTAAAGTATGCCTTCCTCTTCGTTATCTTCGCTAGTTCGGAAAGAGAGTTCGAATATCAGCAGAAGGTATTGGCGGCGATCATAGAAGAAACTGGCGGTCAGGTCTCTCCTGTATCCGAGACACAGGAGATGCAGGAGCAGACTTCAACGGCCGTTATCAAGGTGGATGCTGTTCTACGCTCATGCTTCCGTACAACTGGAGGTTTCAATACGTCCTTCGGCGCTATGGATACCGTGGACCTGGCCCTGAACCAAATCAGGGTTGGGACAGAGCTGAAAGATAAGTATATACGTAAGGGCGCCCTGATGGATGACGGGGCTGACAATTCTGCGACGCTCGTTTTTGATCAGGGCCATCTTGCTTACACCGAAATGCTGATTATGTACGATCACCACGATGATGAATCTGTCGAGGGCGCCTTTCAATATCTTGCTGAAGCAAATCAAGCATGCCTGGATAAAAAGCTGGGCCCCCCGATTTTTCAAATATCTCAGGTGGGCAAAGGGAAACACGGTGCTTTCGGTCCTGCATGCTTTAACTATGACATGTGGCTGCGTAAGATTAAAAGTGCGTTCGACCCCAATAATACCGCTGACCCAACAGCCTACTCGCCGCCGGAGGAATGATGCTTCAAGCATCTGATATCCTTCAGCTATCAGTTTATAGTTAAAAATAATGTTTGAGGGAGGGCTGAATGAGCAGATATGACTTAATTGTAGTAGGCGGTGGCCCTGGAGGCAGCGCTGCGGCCAAGGAGGCCGCTGATAACGGCCTGAAGGTCATAATCCTGGAGCGTGGCAGGTTCTGCGGCGAAAAGAATTCTTCAGGATTCGGCCTATCTCCCAAGGCTGCTCGTGACTTTGACTACATTAGGGACCTTGATGTTCCCTCGCTGTGGCCGACAAAATTCGGTGTAATGCACATCGTCGACCCAAAGCCATCAAACTCAGACCGTATGACATGGGGCCTGACGCCGCCTAGGCGCTGCAGCTATCCCCAGGCCAGCGAGTACATGATACAGATGATGTATCGGCCTGAGTTCGACCAGTGGATGGCGGAGAAGGCTGTGGCAGCCGGTGCAAAACTGAAGCTCTCAACATTAGCGACCAATGTCATACGCGAAGGCGAAAACGTTTGTGGTGTGGTTGATCATAAAGGTAATGAGTATCGGGCGCCAGTGGTCATAGCAGCGGACGGTGCTCACTCGCTAATAGCTCAAAAAGCGGGATTGCGAAAGAAATGGGATAAAGACCAGGTTACTGTTTTAGCTACCGTAGACTTTGAGGCTGACTCTGAGCGGATAGCTGAGTACTGCGGAGATACTAACGTCCACATCTTCATGGGGCCGGAACGGGGGGGATATGTCTGCATTTTCCGTAGCGGCTTCCATGTTGGTTCACGACCCGCTAAGACCCTTCAAAGTGAAGTGGATGCAGGCCGCAACATCTCTACGAGATCAGTAGTAGACAACATACAATTAGACTTCGTCCAGCGTTTAATCAAGGCCACTCGCGCAAAGCCGCGAGAGTTTCAGCTTCACTTTCTGCCATGGTTGAAGACGTTCAACAAAAGGATTTATACAGGGGGCCTTATGCTAACCGGCGATGCAGCGGGAGTGCCGGAGCCGTTCATGGCCGAGGGTGTGTGGCAGGCTATGTACTCATCGAGGCTGGCCGCTAAGGTCGCATTGCGAGCGCATAAGGACAGGGATTTCTCCAAGATTTATCTGAAACAGTATATGGAGGAACTCAAGGCTTCACCCGTCGGGATCGATTTCACTGCTGGCTCGGTGCTTAGAGATTTCTTCTCAGAGTGGACGTCCCAGACCTTCTATGATCTTTTCGACAACCTGGCTGATGCGATGTTCTACGGGATGCTTACTATGGCAGAACCTCATGCCGACGGTATGCTGCGAGTTCCCGCTATTTTGGTGGACATGATCCCGCAACTTCTGTTCCTGGCCAGATACTACTTCCCAATAACAGAGGAAGCTTCAAGGAACAAAATCAAAGGTGTCATATCAAGCATAAAGGCTGTGGCTCCCATGCTCCAGAGTATGAGCGTACTAACAGCAGGAGGTAAACAGAATGGGTGAATACCGTCTCAACAAACGAGAGCTAGTCAGTGTGATTGAGTCCCCCCTGGATTTCATCTCGGTCGATCATGAGAAGTGTACGGGTTGCAAGAATTGCGTAATTGTATGTGGCATGGATTTGTGGAAGATACGGGACGGGAAGGCGATGCTGAGACAAGACTATAAGAAATTCTGCACAGAGTGCGCTTCGTGCTATACCGTCTGCGACTACGATGCAATCGAGTTCACTTTCCCACCAGGTGGATATGGCGTCGTCTATAGAAGAGGTTGACGGATCTACCTTTGTTGAGAGCGATTGTATTATTACTGTTTATTGCCTGTCACTCCAGCATTCAGCCCTTGTGGAGCAACGCATTCACCTAGTATGATCCAAGCTGTTCCGGGTATCCCCTTTTGGGAGCGGCTTGGGCAATAGCGAGGTAGAACTGAGGATATTGAACAATTCTGACTTTGGTTGTATCAGGCAGGGCACTACTTACCACTGCTGAAGCACCAGTAAAGGTGGTACGGAGGACTGAGATGTCTTCGCCCCCAGGGCTTAAATAAATCGGAGGAGCCTCAGTCCTTCTACTGTTTCGAGGAGGCCCTCGCGTCAGATTCTAACAACAACTGAATCTGAGGCTCTTCGAGGCCCAGTCTGCGTAGACTTTCCAAGTCCCCATTGTGAGCCAGTCGCATCAGCCCCGGCAAGGCCTGTCGCATGCGCCTTTGGCGTGTTCGTTCCGGTTCCTTATTCCAGTCTGGATCGCATAGTGCGATGAGTGGCCTCTCCAAACCAGTCACGAGATCAATCTCTAGATCATGAAACATGAGCTTTTTATCTGGCTTCAGTGCGAGTATCTCCACGCCTTGCCCTGCCTGTAAACACTCCTTGATTCTCGCGGCTACGCGCTTGTTGGTGCTACCACCTTTTTCTTGCGCCCCCTGATACTGATAATCCTTCATTCGAGTTTTAAAGTCCTGCTCTCTGCATACGCCGACATATTTCACTTCGCCGTCCACCACAAAGGCATAAATCACCCTCTCCATTGGGAACCGCTCAAGCGTGAAGCTTATCCCGCCTTTCAAGCTTTCCTTCAAGAACCACCGTCCCGCTTCTGCAAATCCATACGGAGTGAGTGTTGTCTTGCTCACCTTAGCCATTGATTCCTGCCTCCGCAATTAATTTGCTCGAACTGGGACCCCATTTCAAATGTGCCCAAGTCTTTGGGCGAGCATCCATCGGTACCGAAGTGTAATGCTTCCATTTGGTAGCTGTCAACTGCACGAATTAGCGGAATGTGACATGGCCGCCTTCTATCCAAGATTGCATAACTCCCTTAGTCTTGGGGGCCTTTGCCTGTTCTTCGAGATCCTCACGGTGAACCAAGATCGCCAAGGCGGCACCTGCTCTTGAGGTGGTTTTCTCAATTTTAGGGCAAGCCTTGCGCCGCTCTGCAAGTCGGTGTAATATGCACGTTGATGCAAACCGCCCTAGAGAATGACAAGGAGGTCTCTTCATGCCAATACGGCCGCCGTTCATGGTTTCCTATAGTATCACTACGAAATGTAATCTGAAGTGCAAGCACTGCTACAGCGAATCCGTTGACCAGGCAGCCTCTGATGAGTTGTCAACCAAGGAAGCATTTCGTCTCATCGACGATTTATCAGACTGGGGAATAGGGCTCCTGATTGTTGATGGAGGCGAACCCTTATGCCGGGAGGACTTACTAAATGTGGTAAAGTACGCCTCAGCAAAAGGCATAAGAACCACTATCGGCAGCAACGGCACTCTTATTGATGAAACAAGGGCAAGAAAGTTGCTGGACGCAGGTGTCATGTCAGTTGCCATATCCATTGACGGAGCTAATGCCCAAACCCATGACTCCTTCAGGGGTGTAAGCGGCTCCTTTGAGCAGGCGCTTAAAGGTGTGGAGGCGTGCCGTAATGCCGGTCTGCCTTTCCAGTTCAATATGGTTATCAGGAAGCAAACCCTGTCACAGGTGGAAGACATGCTGCGTCTGGCGGTGGAGAGTCGCGCTAATGCTGCTGAATTCTTCGATCTAGTGGCAGCCGGAAGGGCTAAGCAGGAGTGTAAAGACGACGTCTTGAGCAATAACGAAAGGAAACAGATAATGGAATGGCTTGCTCAGGCTCAAGAGGACTGCCCCATTGTGATTAGAGTTCCTGGCTGCCCCATGTATCCTCTCCTTCTGCAGCAGAAACACATCCAGCCCAGACGCTTCCCGGTGCAGATGCTGCAAAGGATTCCTTATTACGGGAGGGGTTGCGCCGCAGGGATGCCTATGGGCTATGTTATGGTTCTATCCAACGGCGAAGTAAACCCGTGCATGTTACTGCAGGTTAAGCTCGGTGACATCAGAAGGCAGAGCATAATCTCTATCTGGGAAAATTCGACAGTATTAACCAAGCTGCGGCAGAGGGAGCTTCTTAAAGGCAAATGCCGGGATTGCTCCTACAAAGGTCCCTGTTCCGGGTGCCGGGGCAGGGCGTACGAAGAGACAGGGGATATGATGGCTCCTGACCTTGGTTGTTGGCTTGCTCTCGAATCAGGTGCGCAAAACGAGAGACAACACGAAAGGTTAGAGTTGGGCAAACAATAGGGCGGTTTGTGCAATCCACTGTATCTGGTAGAGCGTAGAAATTCCGAGACACCTGAACCATTGACATCAATAGTGAAAACAGCATAATCTTACTTGAAGCGGATGTTGGGGAAAATGAGCAGTCAATCCCTGAGAAGAGACTGAGGATGGAGGTATAGATATGGGTAACAAGGGAAGAAAAAATGTGAAGAAGCCCAAGAAGCAAGTGTTAGAAAAGAAAACACAGAAGGCAGAACAAAAGAAGACATAAAGGCACTCACCTGGGATTTAAACGATGCTAATAACCAGGCTTGGCAATCGCCTATTTGTTTAGTAAGTCACTTTCGTCCACTTTGTGCAGCTAGGCCTACTTGCCACTTGGGAAAAACAAGGCTCAACAAAATGTGGGAAAGGTCAATACCTGTGGAGCTGCAGCGTGGGCCTGTAGATACAAGCGTGGGCCTGTAAATGATGACCTGTGAGCTTTATTAGAAGGGATTGGCCGGCTGCGACTGAAAAATCTCAGCGGCCTGCGAAGCTAGATGCCGAAGGTGCGACTATTTTGGTTTTATGAGGGGCTTGACAAAGGGGAATTATCGTGTCAAGAATTATACTACTGATGATAGTAATGCGGTTGAGACAACATGGCAGCTCCAACAGATGTTCGGAAAAAAGCACAGCAGATCAAACATGACAACCTCAACCTGCTTGCGGCGCTGATTGCAGCCGATGTATTCAATCCCACTGAAGCCAGCTCTTGGTTTCTTACCATTGACCGGACCAGAAGCCTCGATTCTCAAGAGCGGTTGAAGCTAATGTTAGAATGCTTCCAGATTAGGGGTCGGGACTGGGAGCCTAAATTATGACCCAAGCGCACAAGGTAGTCTCAACGCGAAGGAAATTGCCAGCCATTCAGCGTATTCGTTGCAGAAACTGGGGGGCGCGGGGCGTAGACGGGGTTTTGGTTATTTATTATGATGGCAGTGTTGAAGTGCACTGCGAAGGAAATTGCCATCCGTGCCGCCATGGTTAACTGGCTAGGGAGAGCTGAGCAGGGAGTAAAAAAGGAGCCAGCCATCATCCCAGGAGGCCAGCTCTGGAAAGGAGATCGATGGATCGATCATCGACATCCAAGCGAATTATACCTCAACAGGCTTTAACCGGTAACGCTGACAGCCGCGCCGGTGCTTATGTTGCCAGGGGCCAGGGGGAAGCTCCCCCTGGCCTTTTTGCTAACGAACTGTCGCCTGCTGCGCTCAAAGGTAAACTGCACGACGAAGTAGAGCTGCAATGCCTCCCCTCCGGCCTGCCAGTCGACGACTTCGAGCTGCAAGGTCTACTCTTGGGTCTAGTTGGACGGACTCACGGTATCTTTGACGGTGATTATCAACTGCCTTTCCAGGCCCCGGCTGTCCAGGAGCTAGTGAAGCGCATGGCTAGGCTTAGCGGGGCTGATCTGGGCAACCGGCAGCAAGTTTTGGAAGAGCTCCAAGTTGCCCTAGAAGCGATGCAGAGGCGCTCCTCAGTGGCCAGCCAGCCATCTATTCCCACGGCTGAGGTAGTGGAGAAATTCCTGGAGTCCCGGCGTCCCGACCTGGCCGAGGACAGCTTTGTTACCCATCGATGTATTCTTAGGGGTTTTGCCCGCGCCTTCCCTACCCTGCCCACAGACCCCGAGGTTATCGAGCACTACATGGCAGAGAGACGCGATCGGCGCAAAGGGAGCCCGAGCGCTGACTACCGTCGCCTATTGTATTCAGTCTTAACCAGGTTTTACGACTTTGCCCATAAGAGATACGACGCCCCCGATGTGATGAAGCAGATAGGCCGTCCTTCCAAAGGCAAGGCGAAGGAGTCCGACTACTTAACCCTGGACCTGTTGAAACTGCTGCTGGCGGCGACTAAGGACGACCGGCTCCGGGCTTACGTTTATCTCTGTGTGGGACAAGGGCTACGCCCCGAGGAACCACTCCGCCTGGACATCGAGGATATCTTCCCGGACAGGCTTCGCGTGAAGGGTAAAGAGCGTACCGAGTGGGTGCCCCTGCTCGCCGAAGTCCACGAGGCCCTGGCCAGGATAGCCGCTGGCCGACCTGGCTCCGATCCTCTGTTCGTTGGCTACACGACCAATAGGCGGCTGGGCCGCAAGCAGGTCTACAATATTATCCACGACCTGTTTCGGGAAGCCGGGATCTCGGGCCTCAAGGCGGCCCCGAAGACCTTGAGGCACACCTTTGGCACGCTGACCCAGAGCGCGGGTTGCGACAGGGCCTCAGTCGAGGCCCTCATGCGCCATCATACACGCAACGTTACGGATTTCTATACCCACCTCAGCACCGAGCAGCGCCTTGGGCTGCTCAGAGCGAAGCTTGAGCAGTACTCGCCGCTGCGCCAGGCCGACGGCCACCTGCCTCTCAATTTGAATATTTCCACAGGATAGTGTAATATGTCCCATCGGAGGTTGAGGAGTGGCACACACAAGATCAGCAAAGAAGATGATACATGTTCAAAGCGAAGAGCGAAGGCGCAACCGTGCTATCAAGAGCTCGGTAAAG